>JADMIO012784784.1_pt1 | contig 69033 bp, 53 predicted proteins | sample 8958161 | NCBI WGS metagenome assembly JADMIO01 (sample SAMN16585339, study PRJNA669376) | soil metagenome | isolation source: Crop rotation soil | place: USA: Cullars Rotation, Alabama | collected 2011 | reverse complement strand
GACAACTTGTCCACGTGGAATTCTAAGCTTAGGATCCCAATGTGCTGGAAAGGTTTTCTCTGTCAATATTGGCATTGGTATTGCCCAGGAAGCTAAACAACCAAACAATGCGAGGGAACAATATGACAAAGAAATGAAGGAACTGGGCAACGCATTTGGTTCCTACTTCTATCCCAATTACCGTACCATCCATTCGCTTCCCGAAGCCGGTTTTATTCAGAAGCTCGATTCTTTAAAAGCACCATTTGATAGAAAAATAGCGGCCTATAGCAGCAAGCTTAATGCAGCTTTTTTAAATTCGGAACGTTTGGAGTTGGATTATTATTTCGACAAGCTGCTCCTGGATTATATCAATAACTATGCGTCTCTTACCGGCAAACCGCTCCTGGTTTCCAATCAAACAAAACATCGGCTCAATGTTCATTTGGCCGACTTCAATGATCCGCGACTCCTTGCCAAACCGCAGTTTGTAGCTTATGTGAAAGCATTCCTGGAGGGTGGAGCAAGCAGAGAATTGGATAACCCTGTCTACAAAAAAGTAGACAACAGGAAATTGCAGGCCGTGGATCATTTAATTGACTCGCTTTTCACAGAAAAAACCTGCAATGAATTTTGGAACTATTCCTACCTGGCTGACCATATAGAAAATTTTGGAATTAAGAATATTGAGGTTATTTATAATGAGTATGTAGACGCAAGCCGCGACACTGCCCATCTTAATGCAATCAGCAAATTGTACATTGAAGCAAAAGCTGCAAGGGAAGATCACCTGGTAAAAACTTATAAGACGGTGGATGGCTTCGACCTGGACATGCACGTGTTCCGTCCCGATAAGGCATTTACCGGCCGAAGACCAGTCATCATCTTTTTTCATGGTGGCAGTTGGACCGAAGGCAAACCCGACTGGTTCTTTGAAACATGTAAGCGTTATGCAGCAAAAGGCTGGCTGGCCTGTGCGGCGGAGTACCGTATCGGGGCCAGGCATGATATCCTACCCTTCGCCTCCGTAATGGACGCAAAGTCCGCCATACGTTGGTTAAGAAGTAATGCTGAGATGCTTTCTATTGATACTACGAAGATCGTTGCATCGGGAAACTCTGCGGGCGGCCATTTAGTGCTTTGCTCAGCCTTATCCAGAACAGTGAATGAGCCAACCGATAATTTAAGCGTCAATGCCTCGCCCGACGTGCTTATTGTGAATGCAGGGGTATATGACCTGATGGACGAAAACACCGCCTGGATCAGGAACTACACAAAGGATGATGAAAAGGTGAAGACCATATCCCCTGTACACCAGGCAAGATCAGGGTTGCCCAGGGCACTGCTGATTCATGGCACCAGGGATCAGAACTGTCCCTATTCTTCTGCCCTGAAGTTTGTAGCAAAAATGGAAGCGTTCGGGAACAATGGCATCGAGTTTATCTCGCTGGAAAATGCAGGTCACTTCATTTGGTTTGATCCTAAATATGCAGGGCAGGTCGCAAGTTATACGGTGGCATTCCTGGAACGGCTTGGGTTCTAAGCCTTCAACTGGAAAATTTCGCCAGGGGGGATACCACAGCTTCAACGAACATCAGCGTAGCAATAAATACATGAAATACATAAATATTTCTTAGATGCAAAATCGATTGCATACAATCAAAATTTCGTATCATCGCCCGGTCAACGAAATATGATTAATTGTAATCGAATAAAACTTAAATAAAAATGCCTTCGACCCCATTGAGCCCAGATACACAATTACAGGTGAACGCTTTGAAAAATTGTATCAATACGAAAATTAATGAGTTTAGTCGCAAGGGGACAAGAAACAAGCGTGGTGCGGTAATTGCCCAAGTCACCTTCGTCATATCCTCACTGATTACCCCCATCTTCATTGGATGGAAAGGCGAGAATGGTAATACAATCAATTTATTGGTGAACCTTGGCCTTATCAGCAGTGCTTTTGCAGCAGCTTGCAGCGGTTTACAAACTTTCTTCGATTGGAAGGAGCTTTGGACGAATTATAAAGTATCCCGGAATGGGCTTCAAACGATCATCGCAGAACTGGATTATTTATCGAGTTACGCAAATATCTCTCCTCAAACAATGGATGATTTTTTCGACAGGTATAAAGATATCTGCGCGAGAATGGATGAAAACTACAAAAATTTAAGAATGACCGACACCCATAAAAATGGTGCTGTAGAAAATCTGAATGGAGGTGCTGCACCACCGCCACCACCTCCTCCTCCGCCGCCTTCAAATACATAATTCATTCCACCCACGCCTTTCATCAAACTTCTAAGAAACGCGAATCATGGTTCGCGGCTGCACCCTTATTTTTGTCGAACGCAAAAACACCCAATTAATTCCTTCCCACCCAGCCCTGTTACTTTTGTATGCGAAATAAAAAACCTGTTGCAACAATCCCGTTTCACCTCACCCCGTTACTTATTTTTTTGTAACCACCCATTTTGTAACAACAGCGTTACATATTCCCGTTTTGAATTATTTTTGTAACAAACCTTTTAACAACAAGCCTTTATGAAACTCCTGAAAACCACCCGCCTCAGGCTCGGGCTCAAACAGCACGAGTTGGCTGCCCTGCTGGGCATGAAACGCGACCATTATGCCATGGCCGAAACGGGCAAACGAATGATCACCGCCCATGCGGCACAGCAACTATCCATCTTTCTACCCCTGGTACCCGCTGCCCTTGCGCCCGAAAAACCGTCATCCAAAATAAGCGGCGAGCCTGCACAGGAACTCGAGCATCTTTTATTAAAAGCAAGGCAGCGGCAATATGTATTGAAGGAAAAATTAAAAACCCTGTCGGCTAAAAATGAGCAGGCGCGCCACCTCAGGCTATTTTTGCAGGCGCTGAAGAAAAAGCGTGGCATTGTTCTTTCTGTAAAACAACAAGCATTGGTTGATGTGTATAAACAGCGGGTTGCAGCACCCAATACCCTTTATTACCGCCAACAAATGGCCATTGTGCAGGCGCAGTTGGCCGCGGTTGAAGTGGAGCTGGCAAGGTTTGCGGCGCTGCTTGCACCAGGGAAAAAATAAAAAGGCATAGCGTGTTGGGCTATTGAAATATGAAGAATGCTACAATAAATAAACGAAATCAAGGCCAAAATGCCGGGCAATACAGTAGACCGGGAGCTTAATCACGGCTCCCTCCCGCCGCTTGGGGGTATTAAGCGGCGGGGGGCCTTTCCTGCCTACCGCAGGCAGGTTGGGTACCTTTTTGGGCAAACAAAAAGGTACAAAAATTATGAAAAGAAGATGATCACTATAATTGACGGATTTTCATAATAGCACAACACGTTAAATAATAACACCCATTAATTCACAACCCAGCATCGCCAGGCTTCTTTATCCCTGCAAAGTCTCAATTCATCCCATAAGGCAAAGCGCAGCACCCCGCCACATTATCATTACTTTTAACCCTGCTAACACAAAAAGACACCATGAAAATAACAGACAAAAAAATTTTAGTGACCGGGGGCGCTTCGGGAATAGGCTTTGCGCTCGCCGAAAGATTTGTAAAGGATGGAAACACCGTGATCGTTTGCGGAAGGCGCGAAAATATGCTGGATGAAGCGAAGAGCAGGCTCCCTGCATTGGTGACAAGGACCTGCGATCTGTCCATTGAATTCGAAAGGGAGGATCTCTTTAACTGGGTTTCAGCTAATCACAACGACCTGAATGTCCTGGTCAATAATGTAGGCATTCAAAATTGGATGGCAGTTTCCGATCCCGCATTCTTTCAAAAAGCAAAAGAAGAGATTACAATCAACATCGAAGCGCCCGTTCACCTAAGCTTCCTGTTTCAAAACCTGCCTGCCTTAACCACCATCATGAACGTAACTTCAGGGCTGGCATTTGTGCCGCTTACCAAAACGCCCGTGTATTCGGGCACAAAAGCGTTTTTCCATTCCTTTACACAATCGCTCAGGCACCTGCTACAAGCAAAGAATATTGAAGTGATCGAGATCATCCCACCCGCGTTGAACACCGATCTTGGAGGCAAGGGAATTCATGATTTTGCCCCTCCTGTAAGCGGCTTTATTGAATCTATATTTGAGCAGCTCGACCAGGGTAAAATGGATCTCACTTACGGTTTTACGGAGCAGCTATCGCAGGCAGGCGGCGAAGTGCTGAAGCCCATTTTTGACAGGATAAACCAGCCGGGTTAAGGCCTTGCTTTGCCCATAGGCTGGCAGGCGAATTAACGCAGCTTAAATATGTGGAAAACAGCATTATGAAAAATTCCGATGTTACAGACCCCTTGTTTCTTGAGGCAGTGGCAGCCATTGACCAGGGCGATACCGCTTCGCTGCAAAAGCTGCTGCACGAGCATCCCCATCTCGCCACGCAACGGCTGGACACACCGAACGAAGGCTATTTTAAAAACCCTTACCTGCTTTGGTTTGTGGCCGACAACCCCATTCGGCACGATAAGCTGCCCTCCAATATTGTGGAGGTGGCAAAGCTTATTATCGAGGTATTGCAAAAAGCGAATGATAATAATTATCAATACATTATTGATTATACCCTGGGACTTCTGGCTACGGGACGAATACCAAAAGAGTGTGGTGTACAAATTCCATTGATGGATTTACTGTTAACCAATGGTGCAAGCGTTAAAGGAAACGTATTGGGCCCCATCGGGCAGAACAACCTGGATGCTGCCAGTTTCCTGCTCGATAAAGGAGCGGATGATAACCTGGCTACGGCTGTTGGTCTTGGCAGGATGGACGATGTAAAAAAGCTGGTGCAAACATCCACCGCTTCGGAATTATACGTGGCATTGGTAGTGGCATCGTTCTATGGCAAAGCCGGTATTATTTCGCTATTGCTGGCTGCAGGCGGTAATGTAAACGGACCTGCACGGGGCGTTGATTTTGGTGGCTTTCATTCGCATGCAAGCGCCTTGCACCAGGCGGTGTATTCAGGTTCTTTGGAAGCGGTAAAGCTATTGGTGGAGGCGGGCGCGGACCTGGATGCGCGCGACAAGGCATACGGCGGCACGCCGTTGGGCTGGGCCGGTTATATGCAAACGGAAGAAAAAGATGAGGCAGCCAAACAAAGGTTCAAAGAAATAGAGGAGTACTTGAAAGGCAAACAAAATACATGAAACGATCAGCAGCGATGCGACCCCTCCGGGGGCAGACGCTTATAGCAAAATATTGTTTTCTACAAATATTTGACTACTACGGAGTCGTTCCCTTCCACATCGCCCACCACTACTCCTTCACAAAAGAAAACGGTAGCTGCAAACAGGATGGCCCTCTCACTTCTGCATCGTTCACCCCTACTCCTTCACCATTTCATTTAAGAATCCGCTGATGCTTGCTTCTGTGGGAATGCCTAATTTTTTACGAAGCCTGTAGCGACTGATTTCTACACCACGTATAGAGATATTGAGCAGTTGCGAAACTTCTTTCGACGACATATTGATCTGCAGGTAGGCGCAAAGCTTCAGATCGTTGTTGGTGAGCGTGGGAAAACGGGTTTTCAGCTTTTTTAAAAAATCATTGTTGATCTCGTCGAACGAAGCGGCAAATCTCCCCCAATCCGAATTATTTCTTTCTATCTCGTTCAATTGGTGCAAGGCGCGTTTAAGCTCGCTGTTCGAGGGTTCTGCCTTGTACAATTTCTGAACCGATTCCTTCACCTTCTGAAGTGCATCGCTTCTTTCCACCAGGTGCATGGAAGTATCGGCAAGCTCGCGGTTCTTAAAGGATACTTCGCTTGCCAGCTTCTCGTTTTGCAGGCGTATGATCTCCTTCTCGCTTTTCTCTATTTCCAGTTGGTGCAGCACCCGCAACTGTTCCTGCTTCTCCTCGAAATTGCGTTTCTGCCTTTCCAGCTTTTTACGGTGGTAATGGTTAAGCAGGTACAGCCCCGCGCCAAGCAGCAGCACGTATGCCACCCATGCAGGCCCCGATTTATACCAGGGCGGCGCAATGGTAAACGCAAACCGTGCATATTCGGCCTCCACGCCCAGGTTGCTTTTTGCCTTTACCTTGAACACAAAGCTGCCGTTGGGCAGGTTGGTATAATCCTTTTCGGGTTTGGCATTCCATTTGCTCCATTCCGTTTCGTAGCCCTCTAGTATATAGCTGTATTCAATATTTTCCTGGAAGCCATAGGCAGGCGCGCTGTATTCAAAATGCAGCGAGTTGAGCTTATAAGGCAGGCTGTTCGCTGATTCGGGCAGGCCGGCAGACCCGGGTTCGAAGCCCTTGTATATGACGCTGTCCACCGCACCAATGGCATGCACCGAAGAAAGGATCACTTTTTTTCTCTCCTTCGCCTGCAGGTATTTTTGAAGGTTCAGCAGGATCACCCCGCGCTCCGAAGCCACAAAAACATTCTGCCTGTTGTAGGGAAATATGTTTTCAAAACCCGATAATATCTGCCCCGTTATCTCGGGAAAATACGTGATGGTGAAGCCCTGCTTCGTTGAGGGCTGAAAGGCAAGGTAGGCCAGCTTTTTGCCCGACACGAACCAAAGGTTTCCTTCCTGGTCTTCCCTGAGGTAACGCACAGGGGTTTTGCCAAGCATGGGGATTAAAAAGCCCGAGGGCTCAAAACGGTTTTTTGCTTTGTCATATTCGTAAATGCCCTGCGAAGTGGCGAACACCACCCTGTTCTTCACGCGGAAAACATGGTTATCGAGCGTGCTGGGCAAGCCGTCTTTTTCGGTAAAAAGGGTTGTGGTGTAGCCCATGGAGTCCGCCGAAAAATGCACCTTGAAAATACCCCTGTACGGGTGCGAGGCCCAAACCTGCTGATCGTTATCCACAGCCAGGAAACGGAAAGATTCCTTTAGACCCCGGAGGTTGGCAGTGGCTTTAAACTGCCCGCCTGCATAGTTCAGCCATTTTAAGCCAACATAGTTTCCTACCAGTATGCGCGCGGCGGGCGCTACCCCGCTGAGTGGTACAAAAAGCCAGGACGCATCGGCCGATAACCTTAGGGCATTGTTGCTGCTGATATGAAAAGTGCCTTCGTTATGCGCGAGCATCAGTTGGTCGTTCACTTCATCGAGGCGGTATGCCAGCCCGTTCGATTGGGGCACCTGCGCAAAGCTTCCCTTGCTAAAGCCAAGATCGGCAAGGCCACTGGCCAGCGGGACCTTGTAAGCGCCGTCGTTGGTGGCAATATAGAGCTCGTTATTAAATACGCGGGCCGAATAGCCCGATAGCTCGTTCGCGCGGTTGGGCTTTATAAACTTTATGGCTGCGTTATAGGCTATCAGGCTGATCCCGTTGTTAAGCCCCGTCCATAAATTACCATCACGGTCAATTTTACAGCAGAGTATACTATTGTCCTGCATGCCCTCGAGCATGGTAATGCGCTGCACGGTTTGCCCCTGCCTGTTTAAAACAATGCAGCCCTCGCCCGTGGTGCCCATCGCGTATTCGGAGTTGTTCAGCGCCCGTATGGACACCACCTCGCTCAGGATGGGCGGCGTGACGGGCTGGCAGCGGCTCAGGGTATTGCCTGTAAAAAGAAAGTTTTGGTTGTGGTAGGTAACCAATACGAGGCTGTCGGGCGAAAGGCTGATGGCGCCATGGAAAGCATCGCCCGCAGAAATGTTCCCATTGCCCACGGGTTTCCAGCCATCATGGGCCCAGGTAAACAGCCCCTGCTCCTTGTCCTGCGCAAACAGCCTGTCGCCTATTTTTTCAAGATACATCCACTCGCGCGGGGCAGGGAACACCCGCACCGTTTGGCTGGAAAAGGCAAGGATACGATCTGTTGCCCTGAAAAAAACGGCGTCCCCCAACCACTCGATATTCCAGATATCGGCAAAATTGCGGCTTGCCTCGGGTACATAGCTTAATATGGAATGGTACTTCAACCCTCCTGAGCCATCGGGCAAAAAATAGCCCGCCTCCCCCTGCCCGCCCACGTATACCCTGCCCTGCGAGGCCACTTTTACGGAACGTGCAATGGTAAGATTGGGCAAAGGATAATTGCGCCAGTACGATCCATCGAAGGTGATCAGGCCCTCGTTATTGGCAAAATACATGCGCCCGAAGGCGTCCTGGTCAATGCCCCATGTTTGGCTGCCGCCCTTAAATTCTGTTTTGGAAAAATTTTTTACAAGGGGAAGTCCAATGGTATTTTGTGCAAAACCTATTCCTGCACAAAGCCACGCAAAAATCAAGAACCACCATTTGAGCATGGGCCAAATATAAAGATTTGGCTGATGTAGCACTGATGTAGTTGTGTACTATTGATAATCAACAAGTTAATTATAATTGATGTAGTAAGGTTGTAGTATAAAATATGGCCCGCGCAATCGTTCCCATAATTTTGACCCCGACGATTGAACATGTATTTCTAACCAAACTAATTGCCTAATGAAAAAGCAAATCCGATGGGCAGCTCATTCATGCATCCTGCTGCTGTTATCCCTGCAGGTGCTCGCTCAAAACAAAACCATCCAGGGAAAAATTATTGACAACAAGGGGGCGCCCGTTGCCGCGGCGTCCGTGGTCGCCAAGGCCTCCACGCAGGGCACCGCGACTTCCGACAAAGGCGAGTTCAGCCTGCAGGTTCCAAACGATGCAAAACTCATCGTGGTCTCGGCCGTGGGTTTCGAAAACCAGGAAGTCCCCATTACAGGCTCATTTATTGAAATAACGCTTGTCGCCAAAACGGGCAATCTCGATGAAGTGATCGTGGTGGGCTACGGAACGCAAAAGGTTACGAAGGTGTCTGGGGCGATTGCTACCATTAAAGGGGCCGAAATTGAAAAATACCGTCCTGTTCGTGCTGAAGACGCCCTTCAGGGCCGCGCTTCGGGTGTTACGGTGGTTTCACCAGGCAGCCCGGGCGCAAAACCCACCGTGCTTATCAGGGGCATTCCTTCCTACACCGGCACCGACCCCGTTGTAATTGTAGATGGCGCCATACAGTCGCTGGACGATCTCAATTCCATCAACTCGGCCGATATCGAGTCCATTAATATATTGAAGGATGCCGCCTCCACTTCCATTTACGGGGTAAAGGGGGGTAATGGCGTGATACTCATCACCACCAAAACCGGCCGCAAGAACCAGAAAACCGAGTTTTCCTTTGGGGGTAATTACGGCGTGCAGCAGGTTCAAAACACCATTGGCGTATTGAATGCTACCGAGTACGCGGCCATGGTGAACGAAGGAAGCGTTGCCTCGGGCGGCGACCTCGTGTTTCCCGATATTTCGGGCTTTGGCGTAGGCACCAACTGGCAAAACGAAATTTTTAAAGACGCGCCCATCCAGCAATATGCTTTAACGGCACGCGGGGGCAGCGAAAAAATGACCTACTTCCTATCGGGCGCTTACCTTGACCAGGAAGGCATCGTGGGCGGTGGCGATAAATCGAAATTTCAACGTCTGACGGGTACAGCCAACCTCATCTTTGATCTCAGCCCGAAGCTTAAGCTGTTTACCAATACTTCTTATGTAAACATCAAAGGGCAGGGCATTGCGGAAAACGCCATCAACGGGGTAATATCCAATGCGCTCAACTTCGATCCCACCGTTGGCATCTACAATACCAACCCCAATGTGTACGGCAGGTATAGCACCAGCAATACCATCCTGTCTGAAATTTACAACCCGCTTACCCAGCTCGATAACACCTACAACTATTCCAATACCAACAAGCTGTACGGAAAAGTTGAGCTGCAGTACAGCATCCTGAAAAACCTCACCGTCAATTCGCGGTTCGGGTACACTTATACCAATATCGACGGCAAATCGTTTACCCCACTTGCCTTTTATGGCCAGGGGCATATCAACTCCACGCTCAATGCCGATGGCTCCGCCAAAACAGGGGCGCACAACAGCGTAAGCGAGTACGCAACAGATTACTTTAATTATGCATGGGAAACATTCGCCACCTATAATTTCAAGGTGAAGGATGACCACACTTTTGAAGCGGTGGCGGGTATTTCACAGTCGAGGAACATAGGCAAATCCATCAGCGGTTCGCGGCAGGATGTACCTTTCAATTCCTGGTCGTATGCCGATATTTCTGCGGCCACGGGGACCGCGCCCAATTCGGGTCTTGACGTGGGCACCTGGCAATATGAGCGGAGGAACATTTCCTATTTCGGCAGGCTGAATTATGATTACGATGGCCGTTACCTTGCCTCATTTACCATACGCAGGGATGGCTCCTATGCATTTGGCGACAACAACAAGTTCGCAAACTTTTATGCAGGCTCATTGGGTTGGGTAGTATCCAACGAAGATTTCTGGAAGCCCGGGTTTGTTGATTACCTGAAAGTGAGGGGCAGCTACGGCGCTACCGGCAACGAAAATGTATCGCCGCAGTTCCAGCGCATTTCAACAGCTATTTACATGTACAACCTCGGCCAAAACGCGGGCTATACTTTTGGCAACGAACCTACTTCCATTGGTGCAACCATTGCCTCTTTCCGCAACGATGACCTTGGATGGGAAAAGCAGGTACAGATGAATGTTGGCTTCGACCTCAGGTTCTTAAAAAATAAATTCAGCCTGACCGCAGATTACTACCGTAAAGATATCAGTGGCCTGCTATTTACCCCCACCCTCTCGCTCTACCTTGGCACGGCTGCATTGCCCACGGCCAATATTGGTACCACCGAAACCGAGGGCATTGATTTGAACCTTGGCTACAACAGCAATTTTGGCAAGCACCTGAAGCTGAACACCTATATCACTTTCACCACTGCTTCAAACCTTGTAACAGAAACCAACAGCGGCCTGATAACGGGCGGCAACTACGGCATACCCGGACAAAGCGTTACCCGTTTTGAAAAAGGCTATACGCCTGGCTATTTCTTTGGATATAAGACCAACGGCCTGTTTCAGAATGCTACAGACATAAAGGATGGGGCGAAACAAAACGGCGCGCAACCGGGCGACATCAGGTTTGTAGACATGAACGGCGATGGTGTGATTGATGCCAACGACCGCACCAAAATAGGCGATCCCTTTCCCGATTTCACCATGGGCTGGGGCCTGAACCTCGAATACAAGGGCTTTGATTTTACTACCTTCTGGTATGCTTCCGTGGGCAACGATGTGTACCGCGCCTACGAAAGAAATCTTGCCATGACCAACAAGCACCGCAGCGTTCTTGCACGCTGGACGGGCGAAGGCACCACCAACGATGCCCGCAACCCGCGCTATTCGTTTATTGACGACAACGGCAACAACAGGGCTTCGGAACGCTACGTGGAAGATGGCTCGTTCCTGAAAATAAAAGACCTGCAACTGGGATATACCTTCCCTGTAAACATGCTGAAAAAATTTAAAGTCACAAAGCTGCGTGTATATGCCCAGGTTAAAAATGCCTACACGTTTACGGAATACTCGGGCTACGACCCTGAAATATCGGGCGGCCTTTTTGAAACAGGAATTGACCGCGGCATTTACCCGCAGGCAAGAACATGGTCTGCCGGCATTGATTTAAAATTTTGATCATTAAAAATATTTTTGATATGAAAAAATTATTGAAAATTTCAGCTGCCATAAGTGCCATCGCGATGCTACCGGCATGCTCCAAATTTGTTGACTACGACCCCGTAGAGGATTACCAGATAACGGCCGACAATTATTTTACCACGGTGGACGATTACCAGAAAATGGTGGTGGGCGCTTACTCGCCCATGCAATGGACCTGGGCAAACGTAGTGATAGGCGATGTGGCTTCGGACAACTCGGTTTCGGGCGGCGAAAATGCTACTGACCAATTGGGCTTTCAGCAAATAGACGACTACAATATAGTCGCCAACAACAGTTACCTGACCGAAGCATGGAAGGCCTGCTACGAGGGGATAAACCGCGCCAATTACCTGCACGAAAACAAGGACAAGCTTGAATTTTCAGGCAAAGCAGCGCTGTATGGCGAAGTTTATTTTTTACGCGCTTATTATTATTTCGAGCTGGTGCGCATGTTTGGCGGGGTGCCGCTTTTTACAGAAAAAAGGTTGAACGCCTCCGAATCCGGCAGCCTTCAACGAGCGCCGAAAGCGGATGTGTACAAGCAAATAGAGGCCGACCTTACAAATGCCATCGCCGCATTACCAACCACCAATCCTCAAAAAGGGCGCATCACCAAATACGCCGCGCAGGCTTTGCTCGGAAAAGTGTACCTGTACCAGGGAAAGTTCAATGAAGCGGCCACTGCACTGGAAACCGTGATAGCAGGGCCTTTCAGCCTTATGACCGAATTTGGAAATATCTTTTTGCAATCAGGCGAAAACGGTACTGAAAGCGTGTTCGAAATACAATATTCAAACCTGAGCCCCTTTTACGACTGGAGCAACCCCGGCCGCGGGCAGGGTAACCTTGCCGTTCAGGTTTGCGGCATTCGCAACATTACGGGCTCAAGTCCATACGGGCAGGGTTGGAGCACCAACCTTCCAACCAAAAACCTTGCTGATGCCTTTCAAGCGGGCGACAAGCGCAAGGCTGCCACCATCCTTGATATCGAGGCTTACAAAACAGCAAACCCGCAGTTCAACATTACCTACCTCGTAGCGCCTTATAAAAACACTGGGCTGTACAACCAGAAATACCATCCAAGGAAAGGTGAAACTTCGGGGCAGGTGGAGCTCAACTACCTCAACAATTTCCGCACCATTCGCTTTGCCGATGTATTGCTGATGGCCGCAGAGGCACATAACCGCAAGGGCTCGGCCGATGCCACCAAGGCGCAGGACTACCTGAACAGGGTGCGCAGGCGTGCATTTGGCGACAACAACCACGACATTACGTTTACAGGGCAGCAGCTCACAGATGCCATTTGGGACGAAAGAAGGCTGGAGCTTGCCATGGAAGGCGACCGCTTTTTTGACCTGGTACGAACAGGCAAAGCCGCGGGAAAGATCACGGGATTTGTAGCGGGAAAAAATGAAGTGTTCCCCATCCCGCAGCAGGAAATAGATATATCGGCCATCGAACAAAACCCCGGTTATTAATTCACCGATCAATGAAATTATATGAATAGATTAATATATATATGTTTGATGTTAACAGGTCTTGCGGGAGCAATGGCCTGCGAAAAAGAAACATTTGAGGACCTCTCCTCGCTGAACAGCATAACGGCGCCGGACAAGCTTTCGGCCATGTACAACATTACGCAGGACAACAGCGGGCTTGTAACCATCACGCCCAACGGGGAAGGGATTGCCTACACGCTTGTTTACTTTGGCGATGCCACCGCTTCGCCTGAGCATATACCTGCTGGAAAGAACACCACGCACCGCTATGCCGAAGGAGCCTACTCCGTAAAGCTGCGCGGTGTAACCATTGACGGTAAGACCACTGAAGCCACGCAACCGCTTACGGTGTCGTTTAAAAAGCCTGAAAATGTACAGGCGACCATTGCAATAGATGCTGCCAATAAGTTTAAGGTGAACGTAACCGCAAAGGCTGATTTTGAAACCCTGTTCAACGTGTATTTTGGCGATGTGCCCAACGAAACGCCAACGCCAATGCTCGAGGGCGAAACAGCGTCGCATACCTATGCAGCCACAGGGAAGTACACGGTGCGCGTGGTAGCGCTGAGCGGTGGAGCAGCCACTACAGAGGTTTCGCAGGAAGTGACCATCGTCAACCCGGTACTGTTGCCCGTAGATTTTGAAGACCCCAACCAGCCATACCCGTTCATAAACTTTGATGGCGGAAACTCCACGGTGCAAAACAATCCCTACAAAACAGGCATTAACACCACCAACCGCGTGGCACGCATGATAAAGAACGCGGGGCAGCCATGGGGTGGCAGCGTGCTTGCATTGGGCGGGCCTATCGACTTTTCGCAGAACAAGATCTTCCGCATGAAAGTGTATTCGCCGCGCGTGGGCGCCAGAGTTTTGCTGAAAGTGGAAAATGCAACCAACAACGGCATCAATTTTGAAAAAGAAGTAACCACTACGCTCGCCAACACCTGGGAAGACCTTGTATTCGACTACAGCGCCATCAATACTGCCAACCAATACCACAACCTCGTGATTATTTTCGACCTTGGAACTAACGGGGATGGCTCGGCAAACTTTACCTGGCACTACGACGACATCAGGCTTACCAATACGCTGCCGTCCGCAGCGGTTGAGCTGCCTTTGACCTTTGAATCAACCACGGTTAACTACGCTTTTACCAATTTCGACGGCGGCAATGCGACGGTAATTGACAACCCGCATAAAACGGGTATAAATTCAAGCGCGCGTACGGGCCGCATGGTGAAAAGCGCAGGCCAGCCATGGGGAGGCAGCTTTATCACCCTCGACCAGCCCATCAATTTCAGCGCCAACAAAACCTTCCGTATGAAAGTGTACTCGCCGCGTGTGGGTGCCAAAGTGCTGCTGAAAGTGGAGAACAAGGATAACGGCGGCATCAGCTTTGAAAAAGAAGTAAGCACCACGGTGGCCAATGCCTGGGAGGACCTGGTCTTTGATTACTCGGCCATCAATACGGCCAACTCCTATCAAAAGATCGTGCTGATATTCGAATTGGGCACTCAGGGCGATGGCTCGGCCAATTTCACCTCCTATTTTGATGATATCAGGCTTACTTCGAGTGGCGCTAACTCTACCCTTACCGTTCCGCTGGACTTTGAATCGGGCACACTGCAGTTCAGCTGGTTCAATTTTGATGGAGGCAACGCTACGGTAATAGACAACCCGAACAAAACGGGCATCAACACAAGCAACAAGGTGACCCGCATGGTAAAGAATGCAGGACAGCCCTGGGGCGGAAGCTTCTTAACGCTGGACGGGTCCATTGATTTTTCAGGGAGCAAAACATTTACAGTAAAAGTCTTCTCGCCAAGGGTTGGGGCCAAGTTCCTGCTGAAGGTGGAGAACAAGGATAATGCGAACCTGAACTTTGAAAAAGAAGCCGTAAGCACCAAAGCAGGTGAATGGGAGGTGCTAACCTTCGATTATTCGGCCATCAATACGGCAAATGTTTACAACCGCGTCGTGATCATCTGCGACCTTGGCACGCCCGGTGATGGCTCTGCAAATTACACATGGTATTTTGATGACATATCCCTTTAATCCAAATCATGAAAATCATATGAAATGCCCACGAACTTCACACATACGAGCACAAAGATCATTGGGCATTCCATGTGGCAATTAAAAAAAGCAGGCTTTAGCCTGCGCACTAAATATGAACACATGAAAAAAATACATATTCCATCAATAATCGTCTCTGTTTCGCTCCTGCTTGGCAGCTGTGAAAAGGAGCAATACAGCCTGGGCGATCTGAATACGCCAACCAACTTTACACTCACTACCACAGTGGAAGGCGCCAATGCCACCAACCCCGATGGAAACGGGACGGGACGGGTATCTATTGCGGCCAAAGCAACCAATGCCATTACTTATAAGGTTGATTACGGCGATGGTAAATCAGAAATGGTTCCCTCGGGCGAGATCATTTACAAGTACACCACGCCTGGCACCAAGGAATATACCATCACTTCCACGGCAGTGGGCACGGGTGGCATACAATCCGTTAGTTCCAAAAAAGTGAAAGTGTTCGTGCGGTTCGAGATACCTGCCGACATTGTTACCTTTCTTACCAACAATGCATCGAAAACATGGGCGACTGCCAATGATGCTGATGGCCACTTTGGCGTAGGACCCAATGACCAGTTTTCTCCCATATGGTATGCTGCTACGCCAAACTCACGCGAGGCCTGCGCTTACGACGACCGTATCACTTTTACCAAGGACGCTGTTGGAAATATTACCATGGCAGTAGACAACAAAGGCACCTCTTTTTCCATTGGTGCAGCCACTGCCTTCTATGGGTTCAGCGGTCCCGATGGCTGCTATTCCATCAACACGGGAGGTACAAAAACGCTGAAGTTTTATGAGTCCACATCTTCCTCTACTTCCAGCCAGTCGCGCCGCGTTGATTTTGAAGTACCGGGAAATGGTATCGTGAATTTTGGTACAGGCGGCCAGGCTTACGAGATACTTTCCATAAGCGCCACGCAACTGCATATCAGGAATATTGGCGCTGATGGCAATGCATGGTACATGAAACTAAAAGCCATTTAACAAAAACAAATAATACGTAATGAAATATTTTATGATACTTGCCTGCCTGGCACTTTGGTGCACGGCCTGCGAAAAGGATAACGACAATGAGGCGGTGAACCCGGGGCTGCAGATTAGGGTAACGCACAGCACCACCACCAGCGGCATGGTTGAATTTGAAGCCACCGCGCCCAATGCTACAGGATACAGCTACGATTTTGGAGATGGCACTACAGCCGCTTCTACTGATGGAAAGGCCTCTCATACATTTACCAAAATAGGCACCAATACCTTTTACGTAGTGGTAAAAGCAACCAATGCCAGCGGCACCACTGAAACAAAAACGGTTGCTGTAGTGGTAAGCATTGCTGCTTCGCTGCCAGGGTTGATTTGGGCCGATGAATTTGAAGGCAGCGGCGCGCCAAACCCCGTGAACTGGACCTTTGAAACCGGCGGCGGTGGCTGGGGAAATAATGAGCTGCAGTTTTATACCAACCGCCCGCAAAACGCATCCGTTTCGGGTGGCATGCTGAAAATAAACCTCATCAAAGAAAGCTACAACGGGGCCGCCTATACGTCGGCAAGGCTTGTAACCAAAGACAAGTTCGATTTTAAATATGGAAGGGTTGAAGCCCGCGCCAAATTACCTGTTGGCGGCGGCACCTGGCCCGCCATTTGGGCGCTGGGGCACGACATTAACACGGTGGGCTGGCCCGCCTGCGGCGAAATAGACATTATGGAGCATGTGGGAAACCAGCAGAATAAAATCCATGGCACGCTTCACTATCCCGGCCGCTCGGGTGGAAATGCCCACGGCAGCTCCATTACCATTCCCAATGTAAGTACGGCATTCCATGTATATAAGCTGGACTGGTCTGCCGCAAGCATCAAGTTCTATGTTGATGACCAGCTTTTCTTCAATGTTACCAATACGGCTGCCATTCCGTTCAACAAAGATTTTTTCATGATCGTAAATGTGGCCATGGGTGGAAATTTTGGCGGGGCAGTTGATCCTGCGTTCACCAGTTCGTCCATGGAAATTGATTATATCAGGGTTTTCAGTAATTAGTAAATAAGGCAGGGATTAAACCAACAGGGCATACAGAACAACCACTATCTCCTGGTTCGGATTGTATGTCCCTGGCCTTCCTGCGCTCCAAATTTTAATAAACTTTCATTTATACCTGTATGAAATTACTATCGATGGCAAAGGCTTTTGGCCTGCTTTTGATTTGCTTATGCGGAATAGCCTGTAGGGGCCGCGCTCAAAACAAATTCACGAAGCTGGTTTGGCAGGATGAATTTGACTACACGGGCAAACCAGATGCAACAAAATGGGGATATGACACGGCAACGGGCTGCCCCAATAATTGCGGGTGGGGGAATAATGAGCTGCAATATTATACCACCCGTGAAGCAAACGCAAAGGTGGAGAACGGCATGCTGAAAATTACAGCTTTCCGCGAGAGCTACATGGGCGCTGCATTTACATCAGCAAGGCTGGTAACGCGGGGAAAGCATACCTGGAAATATGGCAAAGTGGAGGTAAGGGCAAAGCTGCCGCAGGGCATTGGCACCTGGCCTGCCATCTGGATGCTGGGTAGTAACGTACACGAAGTAGGCTGGCCCTTGTGCGGCGAAATAGACATTATGGAGCACAGGGGCTACGAGCTTAATAAAATTTTCGGTACCCTTCACTATCCCGGGCGCTCGGGCGACAATGCCAACACCAATACCCGTATGGTTGAAAATACAACCAGTAATTTCCATATATATACTTTAGAATGGTCTGACGAGAACATCAGCATGAAGGTTGACGGGCAATTGGTGCACGAGGTTAAAAACGGCTCTGACAAACCCTTTCACCACGATTTCTATTTGCTGCTGAACATGGCCATGGGCGGGGGGTTTGCAGGGCCTGTTGACCCCGCCTTTAAAGCAGCAATTTTTGAGATTGATTATGTAAGGGTGTACCAATAAAAAAAATCGATTTGGCCCATAAATAATAGTTGTTCATTCGGACAACTTTTTCTATTTTTGTACCGCATGGGTGACAATAAATTAAGAACCATAACCTTATACAAAAATTATTTTACTGACTTCTACAATAAGCAGAGGCAGAAAGTAAAAGATAAGATATTGTGGACTTTCAGGCTTATTGAAACCATACAGCAAGTTCCCGCCGAATACCTTTGAACATTTGGAGGGCACGGATGGGCTTTATGAAATCAGGGTGAAACTTGGAAGCGATATATTCAGGATATTCTGCTTTTTTGACCAGGGAAAAATTATCGTTTTGGCAAACGGGTTTCAAAAGAAAACTCAAAAGACACCTAAGCCACAAATTGAAAAAGCGTTAAAAATTAAGAAGGAATATGAAAGCGAAAAGCAATATAAAGACACTTGACCAATTCATAGATGAAGAATATGGCCAGAAAGGGACTACAAAACGGGATAAGTTTGAGAAAGGATATGAGGTTTTCAAACTTGGCTATCTCGTTCAACAGGCGCGGATTAAAAAAGGGATGACACAGGAGGAACTAGCCGAAAAATGTGGCACAAACAAAGGCTACATTTCAAAAATTGAAAATGATATTAAAGAAGTCCGCATTTCAACGCTCCAAAAAATTGTTGAGTTGGGGCTTGGAGGCCACCTTGAGCTTTCAATAAGACTATAAATACCAATAATTATGAGCCCGCAGGAATATACACCTGCGGGCTCATGGCTTTCCTCTATTCATCGTACCACTTTCACTTTCCCAAACCCTGAGTACGAATGGTACTCGGGCTTGTACATAGCATCAGCGCTGACAGGCCCGTAGGTATAGTTGCCCGGGGTAACTGCACGCACCGAATAATAAAATACATGGCGGTTATTAACCATATCTGTAAAGAAATGGATGCGGTCATCACGTACATCAAGTGATAATGGCGTGGTTTCATCCTTGATCCAGTTGAGCCCTGCCATATCTTTTATGCGTGCATTTTCGATCTCCCAGCCCCCGGGCAGCAGGTCGGTCACCACGATATTTTCCAGCCTCCCGTTAAAGGTTTTTTCAAGAACGATCTTAACCACCACGAGGTCGTTCTGCTTAAATGCAGTGGTGGTAAGCATTTTCCCGTTTCGGTCGTAAAACATCCTGCGCACTTTCAGGAAATTATCTTCAGCAACAAAAGTCCCCGTGCTGCTGATGCCACTTGCCTGCCACCAATAATATAGCCGCCCGTTTCCTTTGGTATCGAGCGTAATATTGGTGGCGCCCAGTTGGCTTTTGGTGAGCTTTACGGTTTCACCATTCATGGAAGCTTTCTTTTTTCCACCTGCCAGTATATCGGCAGTGGCGGTTGATTTACCCGCAATATTGGCAAGCTTTCCCAGGGCCAGCAAACCAAACGATGCTTCCTGCGTGGTCAGCCATTGCGAGCCATTCAATCTATCTACAATATGCTTTGCCATTACGGGTACCTGTGCGTTGGCAGCATCCACTTCAAGCAATACATTTAACGCAAGCGCTTCATCGCGTACAGGGCTGTACAGGCTACCATTTCCCGTTGGCACTGATTCTTCGCCTGCAAAAGAGGCCGGCAGCATTTCGTTAAAGCTTTTTTTATCGCCCGCCAGCGCGTAACTTGCCGAGAGCACGTAACGGCTGTCAAGCGCCAGATCCTTTTGATTGGCCTTGTAGTAATTCATGGTTGGCACGTTGGGCTTTCCCGCTAATGCAAGCACATATAAGCTGTAAGCCACTTCCTTGGGAGCAATGCGTTTTTGCTGGTTGCCATTATAATAGTAATCTACCAATCCGCGTTTACGCAATTTGTTTGATAGGTATTGAAGCATGGTCTCGAGCAGCGAAGGATCAGGCGCATAACCTGCTTTTCGTGCTTCGAGTAAAAAATGCGCGGCATAGGCAGTTACCCACCAATTTTCGGTTCCCTCGGCATCCCACAGCGTAAGCCCTCCATTGTACAATTGCCGCATCTTAATGCGTTGTATGGCCGCTTGCACATTGTTCGATGCGGCGGTTTTGTAAGCGCCCCCCTCCTGCATCAGGTTGCTCAGGTCGGCAAAATACAATTGCGGGAAAGCCGCACTGATGGTTTGCTCGGTGCATCCATACGGATAATTAACCAGGTAGCGTAAAGGTGTGCCCAGTTGCAACACGGGCGATCGGCCCACCACGAGGCGGTAATCGAGCGATTGCTGCAAAAAATCGGCGACAGGCAGGTTTATGGCGGCATTGCCACCACCTGCTATGGAACCCGCGCCCGTGCGCCGCTGCAGGGTTGATGCAGGCCTCACGGAAATATCAATCTCTTCTTTAAAGGTTTCCCCAAGGCCGCTCGCGGTTACCGTCAATTTTCCCACGCCGGCATTGGGTGCGGCATACACGGGAAACTCGATCCTGCCTTCGGCATTGGCTGCAATATTGGTTTGAAGGGTTTGTTCTGCGCCGTGTTGCAGCGGCCCTGTTGTTTGCAATTTTGCGGTTACCAACGAGGGCTTTGCCGTCGTGTTGCTGATGGTGACTGCTGCATACACGGTATCCCCGGGGGTGATGAACCTCGGCATGGAAGTGCTTAATACCAGTGGATCCGCCACCTGCATGGTTGATTCCGCCGCGCCAAACTTATCGCCCGAAACAGCAATGGCCATCAGCCTTACCTGCCCGTTAAATGCGGGAATGTCAATATCGAAACCCGCTTGCCCGCCACTTGCCTTGCGCCATCCGCTCCAATAGCTCATCAGCTTGAACCGCTTGGTGGCAAAGGGGTTCTGACGAAGGTCCATGGACAGATCTCCATCACCACCCGTGCTGCTTATCGTACGTTTCAGTTCGGGAAACAGGAGCGGGTACATGTCCCAGGCTTCTACGCCCAGCGCTCGTTTGCTAAAATAATGCTGGTAGGGGTCGGGTGTTTTGAAATTGCTTACTGCGAGTATCCCGTTATCAACAGCAACCAGGCAAACCATCGCGCCCGAAGCGGCTTTTACCGTTACGTGCTGCTTTCTTTCGGAACGGCTGCTTTTGGCGGCATCGATGGTTACCGCCATTCGTTTGCTGTCGTCTTTAACATCAACATTCACGAGGCCATGCGCGGCTGTAAGGGGCAGCGCGCTTCCCACGGTGTGTGCCTTAAACAAAGTAGCTGTGATATAGGCATTGGGTAGGTGCTTATCGTTCAGGCTTAGATCGATGGAAGCCGTCCTGTTTTTTACCTGTACCCATTGGTGCGACAGCACCTCGCCGTTCTCAAGCGTAACCAGCATTTTGCCATCGAAGGGCGCTTTAAAGAGGGCTTTCACCTTATCGCCAATACGATAGTCTTTTTTATCAAGTGAAATATCCACCTGCCCATCGCTGTTCACTTCAAAATCACCAATATTGCTGCCCCAGCTGCCATAGCTGTAAAAGTGGTTGCTAACGTAAGTATTGCTGCCCGGCAATGCTACCCGCAGCTCGTACTCACCAGCTTGCCTGGGTATAAAGCTAAAGCCTGCATTTGCTCCCTGGATGTTCACGTCCTGTTGCTGCACAAGCTTCTCTTCCTTCTGCGAATCGTAGCGGAAATAGCCGCCCGATTTTTGCAGCACTGTACGATACTCATGCTTTATCACGCTTACCTGTACCCTTGCTGAAGCGAGCTGCTCTTTGGGATTCAGTGCTATCAACGGAAAACGAATGGCCTTATTCAGCGGGAAGTAGCTGTAGGTATTGTTGCCCACACCCACCATCACATCCTGCGTCAATATGTCAACCGTAGTGTTGCGGCTAACAGGCCTCCCGTTCTCATCAAATATGGTGGCAAAAAACCTTGCCTGTAAAATCCCCATTCCGCTGTATGCCGTGGGTATCATAAAGGTTTGCTCTGCCTTGCCTTGTGCATCCGTGGTGCCCTGCCTGAGTATATTGTCAAAAAAGCTCTGCCCGTTGCTCAGCGTAAAATCGTATTGATAATACTGTTGCGGGCGAAACATTTTTTCTTTGATCTCCACTTCGGCCTCGTAATTTCTGCCTGCTGCGGGTGGGCCAAAATAATTGACCGCATCAAGATGCAGGGTGGTGGTTATGCCCGGCTTCAACACGGTTTTATCAGGGCTCGCAGTAAGCTTGATACGATCGGGCGCAAACTCTTCTACCCTGAAATTGAAGGTGCGGATCAATACATCGTTGCCGTTGTACAGCTCCAGCGTATATGTGCCTGTAATGGCGGTTTGCGGCAAGGGAACGGATGCCTCGGTAATGCCCTCTGCGTCGAGCGTTTTCCTAAGCTGCGTCAATTCCTTACCGTCAGGCATCAGCATTTTTATTTTTACGGGGATGGCGCCCGGGCTTTTTCGGTTCATATCGCGCGCAATTACCCCAAACCTGATGGCTTCTCCCGGCCGGTACAGGTCGCGTTCGGGCACCACAAAGGCATCAATCCCCGTGGCATTTATTTTTTTTCCGCCTACCTGGTATTTTGAATTGTTTACGGTTGTGTTGCCAAAAAGCATGTAGTTAAAATCGTCGCCCAGCCTTGCCACTACCATGGCAGGGTTGAACCCTGAAATACCATTATTACCCGTCAGTTCTATCTCGGCAACGCCCTCACCCGAAGTGGAACCATTGCCTATTAACTGGTTGTTGCTTCCATAAACCTGCACGCCTACCCCGCTCAGCGCGTTAGCCGAGCGTATGCTGTTGGCAAACACAAGCATCTTTCCCGCGCCTGCTTTGGCAATCAACCCAATATCGCTGAGCGACACAAAGCGCGATTCACGCACCCAATAGTCTTCGGTGCTCCGTACCGAAATATGGTACACCCCTTTAAAAGAGGGGAGCTTGTCGGCGGGGTTAAAATTCAACAGGCGTCCCGCGCCGTATTTGGGCAGCGATCTTGTATCAATCTCCTTTTCATACAACACATCTCCAAGCACAGCGCCTCCACCGTATTCATCGTAGTATTCCCCATCACCTTCATAGCTTTCGCGCGGCGAATAGCCATAATTATCGGCCGTAAGCAGGTTGTTTTCGTACACCTTGCTTATTGTCAGCTTGATTTTTGGTACGTTGGTAATGCGAAGCTCAATGTTTCGTTCGCCGGCCGCGCCCAGGTACAACGACTTGTTGCTTGCAAAGCTCAGCGAGGGTTCAAGCTCACCAAAAGTGAGCGCGGTTTCGTAAGTTTCTTTCAGCACGCCATTCAATTGCCCTCTTAGTCCCGGTTTCAACTGAAGCGTATAGCTGTTCTCAATGTTGAACTCGTTGCTTGTGATCAATAGGCCATTATCAGTTTTTTCAACCGAATATTTTACGGAAGGCTCGAGCGAAACAAAAGGCGCCCATTCCGTGCCTGTTATTACCTGGTTGGTACGCACATAAATGGATCCCGTGGTTCCGTCGTGCTCCGTGGTTACTTCGTTAATGGTAAGCACAAAGGGCGAGGCGAGATCGTCCGTATACTCCTTGTCTTCGGGCAGGCCATTCATTCCACCTTCGGGAACCAATCCTTTTTTCACCAATACGGTTACTTTGTAGTCCCTGTCTTCGGCTTTTACACCCTTTATTTTTGCCTTGATCACGGGCGACGCGCTTGCCGTTACAAAATCTGCTTTTACTTCTTTATCGTCCACCAATATGTCCATGCCCGAGGCGAGCTTTTCGGGCGAAACCGGGTAATTAAATACCAGCTCTACCACGGGAATGGGTGAAGCATTTCCTTCTTCCCTGGCCCAGCTAAATACCTGGCGGTCCAACGCAAGGCCGGGTGTTTGGAAATTAATATTTTCTGCTTTTGCAATGGAATTGTACTCCCCATACTGCAAAAGCTTTTTTTCGGAAAGCTTTGCCGAATAGCTTGTGGCCGGCAACAAAGGTCCGGCGGGCGAAAAAACCAGCTCGTCCTTCGATTCCCAGCGGAACCTGCCCGCGATGGCCGGCGAAAACTGAATATACTCCGTGCTGTCCCAACGGTTTAGCATGCTATCGGTAGCAATATTGTTGCTGAACCGAAATACAAGATTACCCAATACAGGTACTTCGTTTTGAGCGTTGGTATACGAAAGGGTTACGGTACTTCGGTTGCAGCTTAGAACCAACCCGCTAAGCGCAAGCAAAAAAAGAGATACATGCTTCATGCAATTGATTTGATTGCACCAAATTATCTATTTTATGATATTGATAAAGTGGCGATTAATATTTCCTTCAATCTTAATTCTATTTTAGCAATATGAATTTGGGGCGATGGATCAAAAGTTTCCAGGGGCGCGTAGCCAAACGAAAAAAATGGCTATACGGGTTATGCATCCCGCCAGCGCTATGGCTGCTGCTTCACCTCATTTTTCCGTTGAAAATAAACCTGTCCTACTCGCCCACCGTTTTCGATAAAAATGGCGAGCTGCTTTATACAAGGCTTACTCCTGATGAAAAATGGCGTTTGTTCCTGCAGCCTTCGGACATAACGCCGTTGATGGAAAAAACCATTCTTGCAAAAGAAGACCGCTGGTTTTACTACCACCCGGGCATAAACCCCGTTTCCGTGGTAAGGGCCGCATCCAGGAACCTGTTTACAGGCAGGCGTACCTCGGGGGCAAGCACCATTACCATGCAGGTGGCGCGCCTGCTGCATCCCCGCCACCGCAACATAGGCAGCAAGCTTATTGAAATGTTCAGGGCCACACAGCTGGAATGGATGTACAGTAAAAGAGAAATTCTGCGGCTTTATCTTAACCTTGCACCTTATGGGGGGAATATCGAGGGGCTTGCTTCGGCCGCCCATTTTTACCTCGATAAATCGCCCGACCATCTTTCGCTTGCAGAAATTACGGCCTTCAGCGTGATTCCCAACAAACCCAACAGCCTTTACCCGGGCAGGTACAACACGCACATAATAGAAGAAAGAAACCGTTGGCTGAAATGGATGGCGGCGAACCGCTTTTTTTCAGAGAAAGAAATAAAGGATGCATTGAGCGAACCCTTTGATGCGGTACGCCAACCCGCACCCCGTTTAGCTCCCCACCTTTCGCAGAAACTTTTGGCAGGCGGGCAAAACATAATCCACAGCACCATCAACCTGAATACACAGCTAAAGGCTGAGAAGATCATCAGCGATTATATAAAGGCATTGAAGCTTATTGGCATACAGAATGCCGCCGCCATAGTGGTAAATAATCAAACCAAACAGGTGCTTGCCTATGTGGGCTCGGCCGATTTTTTCGATACCACAGACGCGGGACAGGTAAACGGCGCTGCGGCATGGCGGCAACCAGGCAGCACACTAAAACCTTTGGTGTACGGGCTTGCTATTGATGAAGGGCTTGTAACACCCAAAAAGGTAATAGCCGATGTGCCCGTTAACTACCAGGGATATGTGCCCGAAAATTACGACCTGAAATTCAACGGGCAGGTGACCATGGAGTATGCGCTCATGCATTCGCTGAACATACCCGCGGTGAATATGTTGCAGCAAACGGGTAAGGAAAAGCTGGTGCGCGCGCTTGTGCAGTGCGGGTTCGGGCAAATAAAAAAAGACCAGGCCAAACTGGGATTAAGCATGGTGCTTGGCGGCTGCGGAACAAGCCTCGAAGAACTGACCGGGCTCTATTGCATGCTGGCCAGCAACGGCAATTACCAACCCCTGCAGTATTACAAGCAAGGCCCTAAGCAAGCCAACCTACGGATACTAAGCAACGAAGCAAGCTTTATGATCCACGAGGTGCTGAGCAAGATTGACCGTCCCGACCTGCCACTCAATTGGGGTACCACCGAAAATCTTCCCCGCATTGCGTGGAAAACGGGCACAAGCTATGGACGCAGGGATGCGTGGAGCCTTGGCTACAACAAAGCTTTTACCATTGGCGTATGGGTGGGCAATTTTTCCGCAAGCCCAAACCCCGAATTGAGTGGCGCAACCATTGCCACGCCGCTGCTATTCAGGCTGTTCAATGCCATTGACCGGACAAGCCACACCGATTGGTTTGCACCGCCCGAAGCTTTGGAGCAACGCATTGTTTGCTCAGAAACAGGAATGCCGGCCACCGAATACTGCGATCAAAGGGTGCTTGATTATTTTATTCCCCTCGTTTCGCAGGCCAGTCGCTGCAACAACAAAACCGAGGTAATGGTTAGCCCGAACGAACAAATGAGCTATTGCATGCAATGCGCACCCACAGGGGGGTATATTAGAAAATGGTTTACGGTGCTTCCCCCCGAAATACAGGCATTTAAAATAGAGGGCAGCCTGCAGCACCAACTCATACCGCCCCACAACCCGCTGTGCACGCGGGTTTGGCAGGAGAAAGGCCCCATCATTCAATCTCCTCGGCACAACAGCGAATACCTGGTAAGCAGGGAGCATCCCGAACCGTTGCTGTTGCATTGCCAGGCGGATGCTGATGTAGCGCTGGTGCATTGGTACATCAACAACAAGCATTACAAAACAGTACCCGCGCGCGACAAGGTTTTTTTTATGCCTCAGGCGGGCCGGGTTAAAATTTCGTGCACGGACGATAAGGGAAGAAACAGGGATGTAAGCATTGATGTAACCCTCGTAGACCTGTAAACGACGATTCAATATTTTACATAAAATACGGTTGCATGTACTATTTAATATTCAATACTCTAATTTAGTCGCCAATTGCAAAGGAAATTGCAGGACTGAATCTATGAACTATCAATCCACGCTGTCGGACCTTGGAACATATATTGAGAAAACATTTAAAGAGTCAGGCAAAAACCTTCCCTATCACAACGAAACGCATACAAAAGCAGTATTGATAGCGGCAAACGAGTTATGCCATCACTATAACCTGGGCGAAGAAGACCGTTTTATTGTCAATGTTGCGGCCTGGTTCCACGACCTGGGATATATCCGTGGCGGGCTGGTAAACCATGAAGAGGAATCGGCAAAGATGGCCGAAAGCTGGCTGAAAGAAAAGAGCGTGTCGACTGAAATGATCGCAAAGATCAAAGGCTGCATCATGGCTACGCAAATGCCGCAAAAGCCCACCAACCTGCTCGAACAGATCATTGCTGATGCCGACCTCTGGCATTTGGGAACCGAATTTTTTAGCCCCCACCAAAAACTATTAAGGCAGGAGCTAACCCTGATGGAAGGTACCGAGCCCGAAACTGATGCATGGCGGGCAAAGAATATACAATTGCTTACCTCGCATACATACCATACGGACTATGCGAGGCAAACGCTGCAAGCTAAAAAGGAAGAGCATATAGCAAGACTGAAAGGAAAGCAGGAAAAAAAGTTGCTCGACCCGGAGAAGCCCAAAAAAGATAAAGAGTCCAAATACAAAGACTCCAATATTCCCACCCGCGGCATTGAGACCATGTTTCGCGTTACCATTCACAACCACCTGGAGCTGAGCAGCATGGCCGATGCCAAGGCCAACATCATGATATCGGTGAACGCCATCATTGTTTCGGTGGTGCTATCCGTACTGTTGCGTCGCCTCGAGGAACAGCCACAACTGATATTGCCCACCTGCATATTGCTTACGGTAAACGTATTCACCATTGTATTTGCGATACTTGCTGTGAGGCCTAAAATACTAAAATCAACAAGCAGCCCCAACGAGGATGCAGAGCAAAAAAAAGCCAACCTGCTGTTTTTTGGCAGCTTCAATAAAATGTCGCTTGATACCTACACCCGCAAGATGAAGGGCATGATGGGTGATAAAGAATACTTATATGAGAACATGATCAATAATATTTATTTCATGGGCATCGTGCTCGGGCGTAAATATCATTGGTTGCGCATGGCTTACACCGTATTTATGTTTGGCTTTATAGTTGCAATACTTGCATTTGCTTTAGCCATGTTGCTATAGTGCAAATCAATGCCCTTGCTTATTTGGCCGGCTTGTAGGTAAACCGCAAAATATACCCGTCGCTTTCATCGCCCTCGCTTGAGATAAGCAGGTCGCCGTTTGACGCAAATGCAATACCCTCGGGCTGCAAAAATCTGGAACGCAGGAAAGGGATGAACTGTTTGGTTTGAAATTCAGGGCCGGTGATCAGCAGCCCTCCCCTTAGGTGCGATAAGATATACCATTCGCCCGTAACGGGATGCTTTGCCAAAGCCGAGGCCAAAAACTTTTTCTGCTTTCCCTTGAGCATTTCGCCCGAATTGAAAGTTATAGTACCCTGCAGGATAAGGGAATCGCCGTTGGCGGTTATTTTGTAAACAGTGGATCCCGTTTCGTCATTGGCCGGGCATTCTTTGCAAATTACAAACAGGGTGTCGCCTGCAGCAGCCATACCTTCGTACTCGCCCCCCGGCAGCAGTTTGATGGGTTCAACCGCGGTATTTGCCGTATCGCCACCGCTCGTATGAATAGCGCCATTGCTGCGAAGTATCCTCCATTTACCTGCAAAAAAAGCAATATCCTCGTAATCGCCCCCGCCTGAAAATTTAATACCTTCCATCGCCAGCTTAGGTTGATTGATATTAACGGGATACATGCGCCCTACCTCATCATTTATGGCCATCAGCATCGAGTCGCTACCGGGCACAAACGCAATGCCCGATACTTCTTCCAGCTTGTTTAACAAGTAAATCTTTTCGCCCGAGCTAAAATCATAGCCCGCGGGAGAAACTACTTCGGGAGCCTTCATGGAATCACAACCAAAGATGGCTAATATGCTGATAACACAGAGTTGGAAAGTCTTCGGGAAATACGCGTTCATATGTAGCGGTAAAAATCAATATTAGCCTGAACTATTCCAAATAAATAACAGGCTGTACGCAGGACCTGAGCTTTGAAGCATAAAAATGCCGCTTTGGCGATCTATGTTTCCAGGCAATTACAGTTCCTTGATGTTTCCGTGCCCTACAATATCTTTTTTAATATTGGTAGGTTTACCTGCATAATACACATCGCCACTGCCGGCAATGCTTACCTTAAGGCCCATGCTTGCATACACTTTGGCACTGCCGCTGCCCGCAATACTCACATCAACATTTTCACTCATAAGCTTATCGCCCGTATAATCACCTGCGCCCGCAATGCTCAGTTTCAGGTCGCGGGTTTTGCCTGCCAGGTCCACTTCGCCCGCACCGCCAATGCTTACTTTTACTTCAGGTGCCTTCACCTCCATGTCTGCATCGCCGGCCCCTGCAATGGTTACCTCTATGCGGCGGTCGTCTTCCATCAAACCTTCGCTGGTAATGCTGCTGGCCCCTGCAAGCTCGAACCTGCTGATATTGTTGCCATAAATGGTGACCATTAATTTGCGGGTAGGCCTGATGTTGATGCTGTTACGTGTTCGTATGCGTAACCTGTCGCCCGATTGATCTACCTTGATATATTCAAGCAAATTCTCATCGGTTTCCACCACTGCTTTAAACTCGCCCGAAGGAATTACTTTCACTTCAAACACGCCGCTTACTTCCACCACATCAAAGCTGCTCAACACATTTTCCTTTTTTGTCATCACTCCATTTCCTTCCACTTTTCTAAAAACCGACCGGCAGCCACAAGCAAGGCTTGCAAAAACTGCAATCATCCATACAATACGCATAACGTTAATATTTTTAACAAAAGTTGCGAAAAACAGCCATTGAAGCAAACCAAATGATGAATAGCGGCAATATCAGGTTTGAAATGGTTTCAAAATAGTTTCAAGGGTATGCCGCCTTATCTTTGCGCCACCATGACAGAAAAGATTCTTATCCTCGATTTTGGAAGCCAATACACACAACTGATTGCGAGGGCCGTACGCGAGGCCAATGTTTATTGCGAGATTGTACCATTCAACAAAGCCGGCCAAATTGATCCTGCCGTTAAGGGAATAATCCTAAGCGGATCTCCTTTCAGTGTAAATGAAGCCAAAGCTCCCGAAGTTGATGTGGCGGCCATGACGGCAAAGGTTCCTGTTCTTGGAGTTTGCTATGGCGCACAGCTTACCGCGAAACTTTACGGCGGCCGGGTGGAAAAAAGCGACAAACGCGAATATGGCAGGGCCTTTATGACGCAAAAACAACCCGACCCGATTTTTGAAGGTGTGAGCGAACGTACACAAGTGTGGATGAGCCATAGCGATACCATTAAAGAATTGCCAGAAGGATTTGAATTGCTTGCCACCACGGACAGTATTCCCGTTGCCGCGTTCAGGCAAAATGGAAAAGAAGCGTTGGCTGATCAAAATACAATCCTGTACGGGTTGCAATTCCATCCCGAAGTTTACCATTCCACCGAAGGAAAAACCATCCTGAAAAACTTTCTTTACAAAATATGCGGGTGCGCGGGCGAGTGGACACCTGCCCATTTTGTTACAGAAACCGTTGACGCGCTTAAAGAAAAAATTGGCAATAGAAAAGTAATTATGGCATTGAGCGGCGGGGTGGATAGCACGGTGGCCGCTACCCTCATCAGCAAAGCCATTGGCAAAAACCTGTTTGGCATATTTGTAGACAATGGCGTGTTGCGTAAAGATGAATTTGCACAGGTATTGAAGACCTACGAACAACTCGACCTGAATGTGAAAGGCGTAGATGCCCGCGAACATTTTTATACCAGGCTCGCAGGTAAGTCCGATCCTGAAGAGAAAAGGAAGATCATTGGCAAAACCTTTATTGAAATATTCGACCAGGAGGCGCACCAACTTGAAGGCATTGAAATGCTGGGACAGGGCACCATTTACCCTGATGTAATTGAAAGCGTAAGTGTACACGGTCCAAGCGTTACCATTAAAAGCCACCACAACGTGGGCGGGCTGCCCGACACGATGAAGCTCGAACTTGTAGAACCCCTACGGAGTTTGTTCAAGGACGAGGTACGGAGGGTTGGTGCAGAATTGGGAATACCCTCCGAAATGCTCAATCGTCATCCTTTCCCGGGCCCCGGGCTTGCCATCCGCATACTTGGCGAGATAACCGAAGAAAAAGTACAATTGCTGCAGGCTGCTGATGCCATTTACATCAATGGGCTAAAAACCAGCGGGCTTTACAACAAGGTATGGCAGGCGGGCACGATATTGCTTCCTGTAAAAAGTGTAGGCGTAATGGGTGATGAACGCACCTATGAATACACCGTTGCTTTAAGGGCCGTAACAAGCGTGGATGGAATGACAGCGGATTGGGCGCATCTTCCCTACGAATTCCTGGCAGATATCAGCAACGAGATCATCAATAATGTAAAAGGTATAAACCGCGTTGTATACGATATTAGCAGCAAGCCGCCAGCGACGATTGAGTGGGAATAGATGAATGGCATAGGTCGAGGTTGAGGTTAAGGCTGAGGTTAACACACGGATATCCGTGATACAGTCTTAACCTCAGCCTTAACCTCAACCTTTAAAATGACTATGCACAAACAGCCCGTGTATGCTCTTATTTTCAAATGCATTGCGAATGGCTACCGCAAAAAGCTCGGCCACACTAAGCACTTTTATTTTGGGTGATGAGTTTTTGATGGGGATTGTATCGCACACCACCAGCTCTTCCAGCACACTATTGTTGATATTGTCATAGGCCTTGCCGCTCAATACAGGATGGGTGCAAAGTGCGCGAACACTACGGGCGCCCCGATCCATCAACAGGCCTGCCGCCTTCGCAAGTGTGCCTCCCGTATCGCAAATATCATCTATCAACAGCACGTTGCGATCTGTAACGTCTCCAATTACGGTCATGCTGGCAATTTCGTTTGCACGCTTGCGGTGCTTATCGCAGATAACCATTTCTGCATTAAAGTAACTGGCCACCTCTCTTACGCGGTTGGTGCTGCCTACATCGGGCGCGGCAAATGTGAGGTTCTCAACATTTAACTGTTCAATGTAAGGTATAAAAATGGCGGAACTGTCCAGGTGATCCACGGGTATATCGAAGTACCCCTGTATCTGCGGGGCATGAAGGTCCATGGTAATTACCCTGTCGGCGCCGGCCGCGGTAATCATATTGGCCACAAGCTTGCTGCCGATGGCTACCCGCGGGCGGTCCTTCCTATCTTGCCTTGCATACCCGTAATAGGGAATTACACAAATAATTTTGTAGGCAGAGGCCCTGCGGGCCGCATCAACCATCAGCAATAACTCCATCAGGTTATCCGTAGGCGAAAAAGTGCCCTGGACAATAAAAACATAGTCGCCCCGAATGCTTTCTATATACTCCACTCCAATTTCGCCATCGCTAAACACCTGTGTTTTGCTTTCTCCTAATTTGGACCCGAAACTTTGAGAAATTTTTTCGCCCAAATAACGTGAAGTGGTGCCTGAGAAGATGCGCGCTGTATGGCTCATAACGGGAAAATTAAAGCAGCGGTTACTGCTATATTTGTTGGTCGGCGAAGATACGGTTTGACCTTTCTGCAAAAAAATATTGGAAAATGGAAAATTCAGGCAAAGCCCATATGCCCATAAAAGAATGGAATGAAGATGATAAGCCCAGGGAAAAAATGCTGTTGCACGGTCCTGCATCCCTCAGCAAAAGCGAGCTGCTGGCCATACTTATAAATAATGGTACCAAAAGCAGGAGCGCTATTGACCTTGCCCGCGACCTGCTTGAGCTTTGCAGTGCAAACCTGCATCACCTTGCCCGCATGTCTGTAGCCGACCTGTGCAAAATACAGGGCATTGGACCCGCTAAGGCTGTAACCATTAAAGCCGCGCTCGAAATTGGTATTCGTAAAGAAGCCGACCGTCTTACATTCCGAAAGACGTTAATCCGTAGCTCGACTGACACCATCGATTTTCTACAAAACCTGTTGCAGGATGAACCTGTTGAGAAGTTTGTGGTGATATTCTTGAACAAGGGCTTACGGGTGCTGGCCACAGAGACTTTTGGCTCTGGCGGGCTCGATCGATTGGTGGTTGATGTACGGCCTATTGCCCGCCGCGCGGTAGAGTTAGGCGCCACAGGGGTTATATTATCCCATAATCACCCCTCCGGCAGCTTTACGCCGAGCCCCGAAGATTTCGCGCTGACCGAAAAATTAAAGAATGGACTGCTTACCCTTGACATCAGGCTTATTGACCATATTATTGTGAGCGACGAAGGATTTCACAGCTTTGAGCGAAATGGTGCCCTTTGAAGCTACGCCTGCGCAGTAGGCCCGCCAAAGGTCATTGGAATTTCCACCTGTTCCAGGTCTTGTATATCGCCATGGCTATCCTCAAAACGGCTGATATTTTCAATCAGCGCTTTCATAAAACGCTTGGTATGCTGGGGCGTCATAATAAGACGGCTTTTCACTTTGCTTTTGGGTGTACCGGGCATCACATTCACAAAATCAATTACAAACTCGGCATGGCTGTGCGTAATAATAGCCAGGTTGGCGTATTGACCTTCGGCTACTTCTTCGCTTATTTCTATATTCAATTGACTTTGATTCGGTTCGTTCATGTTCGGGAATTTTGGCAAATATCGGTAATAAAGCACTTGGGCGGGACCGATACCGTTAAAGCATTTTTTAAAAAATATACCGGACCTGTAATTTGTAATCGGTTTTATGGTTGGTGGGTATCTCATCGTATCCGCTGCCAATGGTGCTTTCGTCGGGGTAATACGAGCGGGCCAGCCGAAACCAGATTGTAATATTCCGTGGCAGGTCGTATTGGGCGTTTAGGTACCAGCGCGTGCCTTTGTTGAACAAGGGCGGAATGCTATAGCTGTACAATACATCATTTTCAAAGGCATATAACCTGCTGTTGTAGCCATCGGTTTCAAAAAACTGCATGCGAAAATTTAGTGCGAGGGGCTTTTGCCATGGCTTATAAAAAATATCGCCCATCATCAGAAAGCCCTGTTCCGTTTCGCTCCCGCCCACATCGTACCAAACCGCTTCGGCCCTTGCCCTCAAGGTAACCGACTGCGAAACCTTATAGGCAATATGGGTGCGCCAGTTTTGCTTTGGTATGTCGGCAGTAAACCTTGTTGCAACTGGATAGCTGCTGTAGTTGAGCGCTTTTGTTTCTACGCGGTAGCGTGTGTAAACTTCCACCCACTTTGTAGGCTTCCAGGTGAGCTGCAGCAAATAATCACTGCCGCCGGACGGACGGTCAACCCTGTATTTAAGCCAGGGAAATTTATATATGTCTGCATAAGCATCTATCCGTAGCTGCCGCCATGGCCGTAACGATACCCCCATAAACATCCCGCTTTCGTTGATGGGCGTTGAATTCTCCGTAAAAGCATTTCCATAAAGTGTATGATAATCCCGGTCTATCTTACGATACAGCAGCGATACATCCACATTTTTATCAACACTTGCCATCAGCCCGTGCACCATCGCCATCGCTCCGCCAGGGTTCGCCGCCACCTCGCCAAACAGGTGCATATTTTTATATGTGTAACCATACTCACCGCTGAATGCCGTTAGCTTTTGCCCGCCGAATTGAAAATAGTTATAGGGTTGCGGCTGCCTGATGAGCGGATCGCCCAACCGGTAGTGAACAATGTTGGCGCCAATTTGCAAGCCTGCTTTGCGAAACTGGAGCGATGCGCCTGTTCCAAATTCCTTAGAGTTAAGTCTGCGCGAGGCCTCGAGTTCCGTCCTATGCAAGCCATTGGTGAGAATAGCAGAAGCAAATTCCTCAAAATCCGAGGTATCGGCTGCTATTTGAGAAGTGGTGCTTATTCGGCGCGCGTTAATAAATGCGGAGAGATACCAGCTTTTTAAGCCAAGTGTAATGGCCGCCCCGCGGTGAAAGCTAAACTCACCTGCCGAGTTATAGGGCCTGAATATCTCTGTTTGCCTCTTTATATTCAGCACGTCCACGCTTTTTCTAAAAGCCATGGACTGATACGTAAGCAGGCCCTGCCCCATGTTCACCGTATAATCCCCTATCGCAAACCTTTTTACCAGCCCGTTATTGCGGGCAAACAGGTGAAATGAATAATAGTCGAAACCATTTTTTTGAGCACCATTAAAAAACTGCTCGCCTGCATCTTTATCGCCAACCAACCCAAACTGAAGCTTGTTTTTGTATACATATTTATACCTGAAAAAATATCGCTGCGCGCTGCCCAGGTATTTCGTAGCTCCTGTTGAATCGGGTATAAAGCCGCGCGAAGCCTCCAATACCTGCGCTACGCGGAAAAGGAGGCTGTGATCGCCGCCCCGAAACCGTGAAGAAAATTCCTGTACGGCCGGCCTCGTGGACCCAACGGTAACATAAGGCAATACCCTGCGAATGGTTTCCACATCCCAGCCGGGCACGGCCTGCAGCTCGTAAATGGATTGAAAAGGCCCCATTAGGTTGCGGTAATTGATGAGCTGAATCAGCAGCAATTCGTTCAACACCCTGAAAATTTGAAGCTCTGGTAAAGTAGCGGTATTCAGGTTGAGCGGGTTGCGTTTTAATTGGCTTAGCTGCTGTAGATAGCTGTCATCTTCGGTTTCGAGCTCGTCGGCCTCTGAAAGTGCTTCCAACATTTGCTCAACGTTGGAGTTAGTTACTTCCTGCGTCAAGCCCGGCATCGCAACCAACATCCATATAGTAAAGAGCATAAAACGCATAATTAATAATACTAATCCGTATGGGTGTTATCTTTTTTCCCGAAATTGTACAATAGCAGCACACCAGGCGTAATCCCAAGCTGCGGGTGAAACCCGGTGGCAATATCCAACCTGAAACCCGCCAGTTGCATGCCAACAGCCGCAAAATAGCCTGCGTCCAGGCTGCTAAACCCACCCCGCACAAACATTTGCTTAATAAACTGGTAGTGGATGGCGAGGTTTACATTCACCCCTTGTCCCTCCTCCTTTTCGAGCTCCGCGGCAATAAAAAAATTCTCCGAAGCATCGTACCCCATGCCAAAAGAATAGCGTGAGGGAAGCCTTTCTGCGTCCGTTACCTTGCTCCATTCTGCGCGCGTCGGATTATACACATTAAACCCCGCTGTAATTTTATCGGTCAGGTGCAACATGAGCGCAAGCGAACCCGTGATGGCCGAACTGCTACCATAAAGGCCTGATTGGCTGATGGAATGGTAATGAAAGGCGGCGCCGATATCTACGGTTTTTGTAAGCTTTCTTCCGTAAGCAAGGCTCAGTTGGGCTTGCCGGCTTTGGGTATTGCCAAATGATGTAGCTCCCAGCCCGAATACCCCGCTTTTTGTTTTTATGCCCGATCCCAAACGGTACATGCCCAATTCGTCGAGCATAAAGCGTTTTTCGCCATAAGCCCCTACCCCGCTTTGGGGGATATTGCTGAGTGAGGCGGGTTGCGCCATGCCCCCAAATACATCGTTGAATTGGTTGCTGTATGCACCGGGCGCCAGGTATTTTGCCGCCACGGATTGAATAGCAGCCTGGCCCAAAAGCAGGCGACAGGTCGTAAGGCAGATAATTGTAAGGATCAGGCGCACGGTCGGCAGAGTTTTGTGTGAATTTAAACCATTGATGTTGAAATTCCAATGCCTGCGGGGATGTTAATATTAACTTTTATCTGTTATGTGCCTTTGCCGGGGGCGGGCAACACGGCATGCAGCCTTATCTTTGCGCCCATGCAAATTTTAGATGGAAAGGTTGCGGCTGCCTCCATAAAAGAAAAGCTGAAGGCAGCTGTTGAAACCCGCCGCAGCGAAGGGCGTAAAATTCCCCATCTTGCCGTAATAATTGTGGGCAACGATGGAGCAAGCGAAACCTATGTGGCAAGTAAGGTAAAAACAAGCGGCGAAATCGGGTTCGGCTCAACGCTGATAAGGCTTCCCGCCGCGGTAAGCGAAGCTGAATTATTGAACCAGATCAACACATGGAATAAGGACGCTGATATTGATGGCATTCTTGTTCAGCTACCGCTTCCCAGCCACATTTCCGAAGCAAAAGTGATTGAGACCATTTCACCCGAAAAAGATGTGGATGGTTTTCACCCCGTAAGTGCGGGAAAGCTGGTACAGGGACTCGAAACCTTTATACCCGCAACCCCCTACGGCATTATGCTGATGCTTGAGCATTTCGGCGTTGAAACCACTGGTAAGCATGCCGTGGTTATTGGGCGCAGCAATATTGTGGGCCGTCCCATGAGCATTTTACTCAGCAGCCAGCATGCTTATGGAAACTGCACGGTAACGGTTTGTCATAGTAAAACGGCAAATCTTGCCTCGTATACAAGCCAGGCAGATATAATTGTAGCAGCACTTGGAAAGCCCGGATTTTTAAAAGGCGATATGGTAAAAGAGGGTGCCGTGGTGATTGATGTAGGCATTACCCGCGTGCCCGATGCCACCAAAAAGAGGGGCTTTGCCATCAGGGGCGATGTTGACTTTGACGAAGTAGCGCCCAAAGCCTCGTTTATTACCCCCGTACCCGGCGGCGTAGGACTTATGACCATTGGCGCACTGATGATGAATACGTTGAAAGCCTGCGAAAGAAAGGATTAGCATTGCATAAAAAATGCAAAAACGAGTTTATTGCACAAATAATGCAATGACTACTTTTTGATTGGAAATTTTCGTTCGATCACCGTACAAGGCCTACACATTGCTGCCTTCCATTTTTTAAACAATGAACAAAGAACAAACCACAGAAACATACGCAGCCATTACTTATCCTGTTATGGAAGCCTTTTACACCCTGCAGGGTGAAGGCGCGCATACAGGTAAGGCCGCCTATTTTATAAGGCTGGGCGGTTGCAGCGTGGGCTGTACCTGGTGCGATGTAAAAGATAGCTGGGATGCTGAACGGCATCCGCAAAAAAAGGTGGAGGAAATCGTGGCCGGTGCATTACAATTTCCGGGACGGCTTGCAGTGATTACGGGCGGTGAGCCTTTGATGCACGATCTTGCTCCCCTGACCAGGGCGTTGCACGGGGCAGGATTTTACATTAACATTGAAACTTCGGGCGCCTATCCCCTCTCAGGCTCGCTTGATTGGATCTGTCTTTCTCCTAAAAAATTCAAAGCGCCATTACCCGCAATCCTCCCCGAAGCCCACGAATTGAAAGTGGTGATCTTTCATAAAAGCGATTTTGACTGGGCCGAAAAATATGCCGCAACTGTTTCGGACCGTTGCAGGCTTTTTTTGCAACCAGAATGGGACAAACGCGAAATAATGACCCCGTTTATTATTGACTATATCCACCGCAACCCGCAATGGAACCTCAGCCTGCAAACCCATAAGTATATTGGCGTACCCTGATTATTGCAAACTGGTGATTTCAAATTGCATTTTTGGTAACCCGGCCACCAGCAATTTGAAATTTGAAATAAAAAATTTGAAATAGTGAGTTACAACCACGATCATATTGTACCCTTTGAAGATTCTGAAAAGCCTAAAAAAGAGCAGGTGGCGGATATGTTCGACCAGATCGCGCATCGCTACGACTTTTTAAACCGTTTTTTAAGCGCGGGCATTGACGTAAGCTGGCGCAAAAAAGCGCTTGCCCAATTGAAGAACCTGCCCATTTCGCATATGCTCGACGTAGCCACAGGTACTGGGGATATGGCCATAATGGCACTGAACCAGTTAAAACCCGCGCCACAAAAAATTACGGGCATTGATATTAGTGATGGCATGCTGGAAATAGGGCGTAAAAAACTTGCGTCAAAGGGTTTGGATAACCGTATTACGCTGGCAAACGGTGATAGTGAGGCAATAAATTTTAGAGACGATACGTTTGATGCCGTAACAGTTGCCTTTGGCGTTCGTAATTTTGCACACCTCGAAAAAGGGTTGCAATCCATGCTGAGGGTGTTGAAACCTGGCGGAAAATTGGTGATCCTTGAATTTAGCAAACCCCATATGCCGGGGATAAAAAACCTGTACAACCTGTACATCCGTATCATTGCGCCCCGGGCCGGTGGATGGCTCTCGGGAAGCAGGAAGGCTTATAAGTACCTGAACGACAGCATTAAAGCTTTTCCCGAAGGACAGCAACTGTTGGATATTATGAAGAAAGTTGGTTATAAAGAATGTTATAAAAAATCACTGAGCTTAGGAATATGTACCATATACTGCGGAAGCAAAGCATCCTTTTGATGGCGTTTACGCTTTGTGCGGCGGGAGGCTTTTCGCAAAGAATAAAAACCCGTACCCCCATGTACAGGGAGGAACGAGACCTGAAACCTTACTATTTCGGTCTCACCCTTGGAGGCGCGCAAACCGGCCTTCAACCTTCCAAAAACATGTATTTTCTTGGAAACGACAGCATTCTTGTCACCCAACCCGGCAACGCACCCGGATATTCCGTACGGTTGCTTGGCACACTTAAACTCACCAACCGCTTTGAGCTCAGGTTTAACCCCGGGCTCATATTGGGTGTAGACCGTACCATGTATTATACCTTAGGCAGCAAGCAGCCCTACGAAGAGGTAAAGGCGGGACGGGTCATACAATCAAATATTGCAACCTTTCCCTTGCATGTTAAACTAAACAGCGACCGCATTCACAATTTTAGGGTATATGCGTTGGCGGGCCTGAAGTACGATATTGACCTGGCGAGCAATGCCAAAATAAAGAATACGGACGAAATTGTTACCCTGAAACCCTACGATTTTGGCCCCGAAGTGGGTATTGGCTTCAACTTTTTCCTGCCCTTTGTTACAGTTAGCCCCGAAATAAAATTCAGCAACGGCATGAGCAACCTTCACAACAGGCAGCCCGAAAACAAGTACTCTGCTGCGCTCGACCGGATTACATCAAGGATGGTCCTGTTCAGCATCCACCTGGAGGAATAAGAAAAGTAAAGCAAATTTACGCCTTAAGTCAGTAGTCATAATCGCGCCTGAACATGTTCCACCTGAACCCAACCGAAAGCACATTGGTGTTTTCCGTGGCAAGCGGGACTTTTACGCGGTAAAACCTGTACAGGTTATTCAAATCAATAAACATATTTTCCTTTATTTCATACGAAACCGTGATCGCGGTATTCACAGCCTCCGTTTCGGTACCTGATAACAATGGGTAATGATTGTTGCGTAGCCTCCGCCCGCCATCGCTTACAAGCGAATTATCTACACGCGGGTTGCTGCCGAAATTGTACCTGGCACTATCCCTGCCCTGCTGCCAGTAGTTCAATCTCCCGTATACATAAAGCCTGTTCCATGGCTGGAAACGGAACATTCCTACTACTTCCCTGAAATTGCTCCCCAGCGGATGCGCCATTTGCTGCCTGTAGTTGGTCCATGAGCCTGCATTTTCAGGACTCGAATAAGTAAAAGGCCGCACTTGGTTGTATTCCGCCTGCAGGTCAAAGTTTTTCAGGCCAAATGCATCAATGTATTTAGCGCCTGCCTGTAAGCCATGCCTGTTTCCCCAAAAATCACCCCCACTCTTATCGCCATTAAATGCCTGCATGGTCCATTGCCCGTATACCTGGAAATGACGCGCGAAATTGGCTTTGGCATCCAACCCTATCATTGAATTGGTGTTGCCATCTTTATCGCGCAGCAGCGTATTTAAGAATATTACCGGGTTCAGGTGGCTTAGGTTAAAGTTATTCAGCTCGCCAAACACAACCGTTTCAAATGCCCCTAAGTTTAACCAGGGCAGTGCATTAAAGCTGAGGTGATGAGTAGCTGAATATTGCTTTTTATAGATATTGTCGCCCGATTCCTGGACAGGCGCAATGAGCTCGGAAAATATATTGGTGTAGTTGAATTTTCCTGCCCGGGTGTTGAATTTGAGAAACAGGTGAGGCGGCCCAAAATTTCCGTAAACCAGGCTGCGGTAGCCATTGCCTATAAAGTGCTGATCGTACCCAAACTGCATGTCCACAAAACGGGTCACATTCCAGGTAACACTGCCACGGGCATCAAAATAATCGCGGCCTTTGCCGTTGTTATAGTCCTTTGAGTAGCCCGCGCCCGGCACAGCACGGTTGCTGTCTACAAAGCGGCGAAATTGTATGGGTCCCTGCTCCTGGTTTTCGGTGGCGTAAAACTGGAACCCGATCTTTTTTGCGATCATACCTCTTGCGGTCAAACCACGCGAAAAAACGTATACATCCTGATCGTAATCCGTTTCGTTGCTCCATTGCAAGCTGACCAACGGGTTGATCGACATGTAAAAATCGGGGATATCTACTTCGATCATATTGCCCCTGGTGGGCCACAAAAAGCCAAACAACGGTTTACGACTTTTCCAATCGGTGGCCAACAAGGTATCGGGGGTACTAAATTCGCTGCTGTTGGCCCGGAAACGGTTGAGCTGATATTGATCGACACGGCTTAACCCCAAAGGATTTTGCGACTGCAACAGCAAACGGCTTAAAGAATCGGCAAGCGGAACATAGTATTTCCGCATATAGGGCTTTACGGTAGAAAGGTTCAGCTGGTTGTTGGTACCCGCTTTTATCTCCATCCTGTCGAGCAGCCAGGTCTCCTTGGCCCATAAGGGAATGAAAGTGGTTTGCGCATGCGCGCTGAAAGCCATTGAAAAAATAAACAATATAAATGCTATACGGTGCTTCATGGTTTAATTGCTATAGGGTTAATAGTCATAGTCGCGCCTGGACATGTTCCAGCGTATGCCGAAAGAAAAAACAGTTGTATTCACTTTAGGCTTATCCGCCTCATCGTAGCTGCGCCATAAAAAGCCCCCATCCACAAACATATTCTCCAGCAGCTCGTACGAAAGGTTCACAGAGCCATTGATGGCATTAACAGGCATGCCCGAAAACATGGGGAAATTATCTTCGCGGGGGCGCGTGCCACCATTGTCGATTGAGGTGTACAGCGTGTTGGGGTTGCTGCCAAAATTATAGCCTGCGCTATCCAATCCCTGTTTCCAAAGATTCAATCGCGCCATTAAATAAAGCTTCTTCATTGGCTGGTACCTCACCACGCCAATCACCTCGCGCAGGTTACCGCCCAGCGGGTGTGCAAGCGGCTGCAGCGCCTGCGTATAGGCGCCCACCGTGTCGCGGAACTGGTACATGAATGGGCGCACCTGGTTAAACTCGCCCTGTAAGTCGAGATTCTTTATGCCAAACGCGTCAACATATTTTGCTCCCAATTGAATGGCCTGCTTATTGCCCCACCAATTTCTTTTATCGCCAAACACTTCTTCCGAACGCCATTCATCAATCATATACTGTCCATACACCTGCAGCTTCTTCATAATATTTGCCTTGGCGTCTATGCCCAGGTTCGCATTGTCAGGGCTCCCGTTTTGCTGTTCAATGCTGCGTAAAAAGATAACGGGGAGCAGGTAAGAATAATCGTAATGATCGGGCCGCCCGAAGATGACCGATTCAAATGCACCCACTGTCAGCCATGGCGTAAGGTTAATGCCAAGGTGGTGCATGGAAGTATATTTTTTAAACATCCCTTTGTTCAACTGCTCATGGGGCGTAGGCGTAAGCTGCGTATAAAGATTGGTGTAGTTTATTTTCCATATCCGCGTATTGATCTTGAAAAAAAACTGGGGTGCGGAAAAATTGGACAGGAATAAGCTGCGGTAACCGTTGCCAATAAATTGCTGGTCGCGGCCAAACTGCATATTGATATACTTCGTCACTTTCCAGGTAAGGCTTCCACGGATGTCGGCATAATTGAACACGCTATCGGCCTTCTGCTTAAAATTTACAACCCCGGGCACGGCGGTGCTTTGCTGTACAAATTGCCTGAAAGGCAGTGGCCCCGATTCGCTGTTCGCTGTTGCTAAAAACTGGAAACCAACTTTCTTCGAAATAAGTCCGCGGCCTGTAATACCCAACGACCTGGAAAAAATGCTGTTATCATTTTCCGATTCAAACCCCTGTTGCAGGCTCAAAGCAGGATTCAACGACAGAAAAAAGTTCGGGTTATTAACTTCAACCACATTCGCCCGCGTGTTGAAAAAACCATTTCCCCCTGCTTTTTTAGTTTTCCATTCGGGGAAATCGTTGGCGGTAAAACCGGAATATTCGCTGCTATTGGCCTGTAGCCTGCCGAGGTTATATAGGTCGGTCTTGGTGAGCGAGGCAGGGTTTTCCCCATTCAAAAACCTTTTTACAAACGAATCAGCCGCTTCCACATAAGCCTTTCGCATATAAGGTTTTACCGTGGATAAATTGAGATTATTGTCCCGTTGGGCCTTTATTTCAAGCCGCTCCAGCGTCCAGCTTTCCTTTGACCATAATGGCAGGTAGGTGGTTTGGGCGTTGATCATTTTGCAAAAGCAGATTGTGGCCAAACAAAGCAGGGAATACCTATTTTGCATGCGGTTAGTTTCTATTTTTTAGAAATGGTAAAAATTTATGGCAAATTACATTATCAGGAACATCAAGACGGTAAATGAAGGAAAAATATTGGAAACCGATGTAATGATCGAAGGGCAAAGGATTGCATTGATTGCACCCACGATCAATACAAAAAACGCGTGCATTGAAATAGACGGCACAGGAAAAATACTGATGCCCGGCGCCATCGACGACCAGGTACACTTCAGGGAGCCGGGGCTTACGCATAAAGCCAACATTGCCTCCGAATCGCGGGCGGCAGTTGCAGGCGGGGTTACCTCGTTTATGGAAATGCCCAATACCGTGCCGAATACGCTTACGCAGGAGTTGCTTGAAGATAAATACAGCATCGCCGCAAAAACTTCGCTTGCCAACTACTCCTTTTTTATGGGTACCAGTAACGATAACGCGGAGGAAGTACTGAAGACCAATAAGAAGAAAAAAGACGTGTGCGGCATAAAGATTTTTATGGGCAGCAGTACAGGCAACATGCTCGTGGATAATTACCGCACCCTCGATAAAATATTCACAGATGCTGAAGTGCTGATAGCTACACACTGCGAAGACGAGCGAATCATACGAAAGAATATGTTGAATAACGAGGGCATACAATTAGGCCCCGAGCACCACCCTGTACTGCGCGATGCCGAAGCCTGTTTTGAAAGCAGCTTTTCCGCGGTGCAACTGGCCAAGATGCGTGATACACGCCTGCATATTCTGCACATAAGCACCGCACGCGAGTTGCAACTGTTTACCAATATGCTGCCGCTGAAGGATAAGCGGATAACGGCCGAAGTTTGCGTACATCACCTCCATTTTTCGGCCGATGATTATGACAGGCTTGGATACCGGATTAAGTGCAACCCTGCCATTAAAGCGGCGGAAAACAGGGATGCGCTTTGGGAGGCGCTGCTTGATGACCGCCTCGATATAATTGCCACCGACCATGCGCCGCATACGATGGATGAAAAAGGAATATTTCGCAACGCGGGCGGGTTGCTGCAGACCAAGGCGGGCGGGGTTGCCTATGCCGAAGCGCATTCGGGCCTGCCGCTGGTGCAACATTCGGTGCCGCTGATGCTGCATTATGCAAAGTCAGGAAAAATATCCCTTGAAAAACTTGTTGAAAAAATGTGCCATGCCGTGGCCGATTGTTTCGATATAAGCGAACGGGGCTACCTGCGCGAAGGCTATTTTGCAGACCTCGTGATTGCAGACCTTGAAGCCACGCAGACAGTGGACCATTCCAACCTATTGTACAAGTGCGAATGGAGCCCACTCGAAGGAGTGACGCTGCCGCTAATAACCCACAGTTTTGTAAATGGAAATCTTGTTTATGAAAATGGAACAATAAATGACTCTGTACAGGGAATGCGGCTGGCTTTCGACCGCAGCTAACACACACTTACCCATTCACATACTTTCGTACTTATTGACTCATTGACTTATTGACTCATTGACTTATTGACTTATTGACTCATTGACTTATTGACTCATTGACTTATTGACTCCCCGCTTCCCCAATGCAAATAGACCAAACCACCATACAAGACCTTGCGCTCTTTCATTCCGACGAAGACCAATCGGTATTGAACAAACTGAATTTCTGCGAGACCTATGGAGGACGGCAATGGCTTAAATTTATGCTGAGCCATCCGCTGCAGAGCGAGCGAGAAATACTCGAAACCCAACGAACCATTCAAACCATTATGAGGCATCTTGATGGCTGGCCCGACAAGATAACCAATGGAACCATTTTAGTTATACAAAGGTTTTACGAATCGCAGATAGACGCCATACCCGCGAGGCCGGGCATTACCGAAACAGCTTTTTACAGGATGTTTCATGCGCCCGATTTTGGCCTTGTGAAATATACCATTGGCCACATGATGGAATTTGTAAAAGGTATGCAAGTACTCTGCGAGCTGTTGGAAGGCGAGAACATGCCATTACCGCTTGAAAAGCTGGTAAGCGAAACGTCCTTGTTGTTGAAGCCTGAGATGATGCAGCAGATGCTGACGCAGGATAAGAACAATATGAGTTATGCAACCATGCTGAAGTTCGGCAACTACGCTTTGTACCATTGTAAAAACAGGATATCGCAGCTTATCGAAAACTACAGCAGGCTTGAAGCCTGGCACTCGCTTGCAAAAGCTACCCGTGTATATGGACTTGAATTCCCTACATTCCTACCCGACCAACGGCCCTATATTGCCGCAAACGGGCTATACCATATTTTGCTGGAAACACCCACACCTTACCAGCTTGAAATGAGCCACGACAACAACTTCATTTTCTTAACAGGCGCCAATATGGCGGGCAAAAGCACTTTTATTAAAGCCGTAGGTCTTGCGGTTTACCTCGCCCATATTGGCATGGCCGTTCCCGCTCAGGCCATGGAGCTCACCTATTTTAATGGCCTGCTCAGCAATATACAGGTGGCCGATAATATTATAAAAGGCGAGAGCTATTTTTTCAACGAGGTACAAAGAATAAAGAACACCATTCAAAAAATTAATGATGGTAAAAAATGGCTCGTGCTTATTGATGAGCTTTTCAAAGGCACCAATGTGCAGGATGCCATGCGCTGCTCTTCAGCAGTCATAAAGGGTTTGCTTAAAATAGAAAACTCGCTGTTCATACTCAGCACGCACCTGTACGAGATAGGCGACGAGCTTCGCCCCTACCCCAACATTGCTTTTCGTTACTTTGAAACAGCCGTAACCGATACACAGCTTTCATTCAGCTACCAGCTTAAAGAAGGCATTAGCAACGACAGGCTCGGCTACCTGATATTGCAGCGGGAAGGCGTGGTAGATATGATCGAAAAATTATAAGCGGCCCTCTGTCACAGGGCTCCCCGTGGTTGTTTCATCCCGCCTGTTTTTCACCAAAAATAAACATTTTGCGTAATTTATTCCTTGGGATGAATTTTTTAAGGTATAAATTTGTTTAGACGAATTGCGGGCTTTTCGGCTTGAGCGTAGCTGCATTTCGTTTCTGCCCTGGCAGCCAACTACTCCCAAACTTTCGAAACATGTGGCCAATTAATATTATAAACTGAGCACATGAAACACACCATTGCTTCCCTCATTTTACTGTTCTCCTTTGCAGCATTGCTCCAGGCGCAACCCGCCGTAACATCCAACAAAATGTTTTCAATGGGCACCTATGGCCGGGCGGGCGTAGGTTATGGCGTAGGCATAAAAGGCCAGTTTCCCCGCTCGCTCAACCTGAATGGCATGGGCTCCATTGGCGGTCGTTTTGAAGAAGCCGACTACCTTGAATTGCTTGCCGCCATGCATTTTACCCCAGTAAGCGCTACAAAGGACACTACGGACATTAATGTGCAGGCAAGATTTGCGTTTTACACCGGGCAGGGACAGTTCATAGGCAACGTATCAAACCGTTCGTCGGCGGGCATTACAGCCTCCGTTCCCGAGCTTTTTGCAGAAGCTAAAAACATCAAAGGCAGCGATTGGAGCGTGTGGATAGGCGCACGCTTTTGGCGCGGGGATGATATACACATCATAGACCATTTTTATTTTGACGACCATGGGTCGCAGGGCTTTGGCATAAAAAAGAAGAACACGCAGATCGGGATCATTTTTACAGAAGCGGTGGATACCAACAGCACCCTGCCACCCTATTATTACAACAACGTGGTGAATGGTACGCCTGTGCTTGCCCTGCGCAACAGGACGGTGACCATACTTGAGCATACCATCCCCACAAAAAACGGCGGTTACCTTAAGTTGCTGGGTGAGTTTCACAGGCTTGCTGATGCCTCAAACGCCGATACCGCCATTGCGCTCACCTACCCGGCCGATAACGGTTGGGTGGTTGGATTTAAACATCAAATGCCATTGAAAACAAAGCTGCCCGGCTCGTTCAACGCTATGAGCATAAGGTACGGAGCAGGTATTGCCAATGGGGGTGATGGTGGCGGCAGCCGTACCTGGCTTACCTATGGCGGCCCGGATGTTGAAACCGAGAAGTTTAAAAACGCAAAATCGATAGCCGTTACCGAAACATTTTTGGTGAACATGAGCAAACATTATTCCCTGAATGGCTATGGGATTTTTACGAAGAGCCGCGGTGCTAGCGATAGCCTGGACAAAACGCCCGATTACCTGGGAAAGACCATGCTGTTCAACCGCAAAACCGATTTTGCTTTTGGTGCAAGAGGCACCTGGTACGCAACCGACTGGCTCCATATTTTGCATGAGCTTGATTTTGCCTGGCGAAAAGACGGCACACAGGATGCCGCCCAAATGGCCAAGCTAACCATTGCCCCTACAGTGGTTCCAATCGGGGGAAGAAGCGTGTGGAGCCGCCCGCATTTCAGGCTGGTATATAGCGTGGCGCGTTATAATAAGTTTGCTTCCGATAATTTGTATTCGCCTTTTTTGGCACAGGCGGGCAGCAAGCAATGGGGACAATACCTGGGGATAAAAACGGAGTGGTGGATATTTTGAGCCGCTTACCCTTACATTTGAAAAATGTTAGTCAAAACCTTTGGCAGCGCGGTTCATGGAGTAGATGCCATTACCATTACCATTGAAGTTGACGTAAATAACCAGGGGCAATTTTCGGCTGTAATTGTGGGCCTGCCCGACAGCGCCGTAAAGGAAAGCCTGCAGCGGGTGGAAAGCGCGGTGAAAAGCAACGGGTACAAAATGCCCCGCACCCGCGTGGTGGTGAACCTCGCGCCCGCTGATATACGCAAAAGCGGAACAGCTTTTGACCTTCCTATAGCACTTGGCCTGCTTGGAGCAACAGAGCAACTTACCAACCCTGATGCCTTGACGCAATACGTCATCATGGGCGAGCTAAGCCTCGATGGCGAGATCCGCCCCATAAAAGGCGCCCTGCCCATTGCCATACAGGCCCGCAAGGAAAAGTTCAAAGGGCTGATCGTTCCCGTTGCCAATGCATTAGAAGCCGCCATTGTAAACAATCTTGAAGTGTATGGCGTGCAGCATATTACCGAAGTAATTGATTTCCTCAACGGCATCAATACCATACCTGTTACCACGGTCGATACCCGCGACGAATTTTACCACAGCCAATACAATTTCGGCATTGATTTTTGTGATGTAAAGGGGCAGGAAAACATTAAGCGTGCGCTTGAAATTTCAGCCGCGGGCGGGCATAACGCCATTTTGGTTGGCCCCCCGGGTGCGGGTAAAACCATGCTCGCCAAACGCATACCCACCATACTTCCGCCGCTCACCCTGATGGAAGCGCTGGAAACCACCAAAATACATAGCGTAGCGGGAAAGCTTCCGGCCAACAGTACACTTGTAAGCCGCAGGCCTTTCCGCAGCCCGCACCATACCATTTCCGATGTAGCGCTTGTGGGCGGTGGCGGCAATCCGCAACCGGGCGAAATTTCGCTTGCGCATAACGGGGTCTTGTTCCTCGACGAGTTGCCTGAATTTAAACGAACGGTGCTTGAAGTAATGCGCCAACCCATGGAAGAGCGCAGGGTAACAATAAGCCGCGCACGCGTGGCCATCGATTTTCCCGCTTCCTTTATGCTTATTGCCAGCATGAACCCCTGCCCCTGTGGCTATTACAACCACCCCGACAGGGAATGTACCTGCCCACCGGGCGGGGTTCAGAAATACCTGAACAAAATAAGCGGCCCCCTGCTCGACCGTATTGACCTGCATGTAGAAGTTACCCCTGTGCCTTTCAGCGAGCTTTCTTCCATCACGAGCTCCGAAAAAAGCGAGGTGATAAGGCAGCGCGTAATGGCTGCCCGCGACATACAAAGCGAGCGCTTTAAAAACCTGGCAGGCATTTATTGCAACGCTCAAATGAATACGAGCGAAATGGTTGCCCATTGCGCTTTGGATACCGTAAGCTCCAACCTGCTGCGTGCCGCCATGGAACGGCTGAACCTGAGCGCACGTGCCTACGACCGTATTTTAAGAGTGAGCCGTACCATTGCCGACCTTGCTGCCACAGAAAATATAAGGGCCGAGCATGTGGCCGAAGCCATACAATACCGTAGCCTTGACCGCGAAGGTTGGGGTGCCTGATTTTTCCTTTGGTCATTTCTGCGGGAGGGCATGCTGTTTTTTTCGTTTTCTTTACCTCCCAAACTTCCGGTTTATGAGCCACCACCACGCTTCCTGTAAAAATTGCGGCACGGCCGTTGTTGCGGAGGCTGATTTCTGTCATCACTGCGGGCAATCCACCCATTTCCACAGGTTTACGGTTTCGCATTTTTTGCACGAAATGTTTCATGCCTTTACCCACGCCGATAAAGGATTTTTTTTACTGGTAAAAGAGCTGATAAAACGGCCGGGCGTGGTGATGTACGAGTACATTACCCTGGGAAAAAGGAAAACTTATTTCAACCCTTTCATCTTTATTCTTTTAATAGGCGCCATTCACTTATTTGCAAGCGCCGTTTTTAAACCTTACAGCAACGAAAGCATTGCACCAACACAGGGACACGGGCAGGTAAGTGCACATAGTGGTGGCAACGGGGCAGCAATGGGGCGCATTGCACGAAAGCAAAAGGTCGACCTGTTCATGGAGCACAATGCAAAAATGATCATGTTAGGATCAGTACCCATGTCCGCATTTATCTTCTTTTTATTTTACCGCAGGTCGGGCGTTTTTTATGGCGAACACCTCGTTGCCATGTGTATGCTAACAGGCGCGTCGTCGCTTATTTTCGGTCTTGTTGTGGTGCCGCTGCTGGGCTTGCTCAAAAATACGCCGTACCATGCCATGCCCTCGTTCCTGTTCCTTTTGCTGCAATTGCTTTACCTGGGCTGGGGCTATCAGCAGTTTTATGCAAGGCAGGGCAGGCGCGAAAAACTGAAACCCTACCTGGTATCGTTTGTAAACATTATTGCATGGTCGTTTTTAACCGGGGGCGCCATATTTGTTTATATGGCCTGGCCGTCGATTACCGGCGGGTAACAAACGGCTTTGGGCCTTCCATTAATTTTAAATAAATTTAAATATGAAAATACTCTTACACTACCTCAAACCCTATAAATGGCTGGTGGTGCTCTCTTTAATACTTGCGGCCATCAACCAGGTTTTTTCGCTGCTCGACCCGCTCATTTTTGGTAAGATCATTGACCAGTTTGCCAACCACCCGCGTATACGGCTGCAAACCGAGGCGGGCAAAACAATTGAGATACCGCGAACACAGGGCGAATTTTTAAAGGGCGTATTATGGTTGCTTTTTATGGCCATTAGTGTTGCTATGGTAAGCCGTATTGCCAAGGCTTTCCAGGATTATTTCAGCAACGTGGTAATTCAAAAATTTGGCGCCAGCATTTTTACAGTGGGGCTTCGTCATAGCATGCGCCTGCCCTTCCAGGACTTTGAAGATCAGCGTAGCGGTGAAACATTAAGCATTTTAACCAAAGTACGCACCGATACCGAAAAATTCATTTCAGCATTTATCAACGTGGTTTTTGGAATACTCGTGGGTCTCGTATTTGTAATGGTCTATGGCTTTATTAAACATTGGGCCATTATTCCCGTTTACATGACGGGTGCGCTTTTGTTAAGCTGGTTAACATCAACCTTAAGCAAACGAATTAAGGTCATCCAAAAAAACATTGTAAAAGAAACTACCGCTCTTGCAGGAAGCACTACCGAAAGCCTGCGCAATATAGAACTGGTAAAAAGCCTTGGACTAACCGAACAAGAAGTAAAAAGGTTGAATGCAAATACATACAAAATACTGGGGCTTGAATTGAGGAAGGTGAAGAGCATAAGAATGCTGAGTTTTGTGCAGGGTACGTTTGTTAATTTACTCAGGCAGATCCTTTTATTCACCCTGCTTTACCTGGTATTTAAGGACGACCTTACAACGGGCGAACTCGTCACATTCCAATTTTATTCTTTCTTCATATTTGGCCCGCTACAGGAAATTGGCAACATCATCATAGCTTATCGCGAGGCCGAAGCATCGCTGCATAATTTTCACAGCCTGATGAACCGCGCGCCCGAACCCAAGCCTGCGCTGCCTGTAGGCATAGGCTCTATTGAACACCTCGAGTACAAGGCCGTATCGTTCAGGCACGCGACAGCCGCCGGCTATGCGCTGCAAAACATCAGCTTCGATGTGCGATCGGGCCAAACCATTGCCTTTGTGGGACCATCGGGCAGCGGAAAATCAACGCTTGTAAAATTGCTTGTTGGCCTTTACCGCCCTGTAGAAGGACATATTGAATACAACGGTGTGGATGGAAAAGAAATAGACTTTGATGAGCTGCGCGGGCAGATCGGTTTTGTAACGCAGGATACTCAATTGTTTGCGGGTACCATCAAGGAAAACCTGCAGTTTGTAAACCCGCAGGCTACTGATGAAGAAATTTTGCATTCGCTGAAGCAGGCTGCCTGCCATACGCTGCTTGCAAGGGCGGAAAACGGAATTCATTCGATTATTGGCGAGGGAGGAATAAAAATTTCGGGCGGCGAAAAACAAAGGCTTTCCATTGCAAGGGCGTTGCTACGCAGGCCGCGATTGCTCATTTTTGATGAAGCCACATCTGCGCTCGACAGCATTACCGAAGAAGAAATCACCAACACCATTAAGGACATCATCCGCAAAAAAGAACAGATCACCATACTCATTGCGCACAGGCTCAGCACCATTATGCATGCTGATAAAATATTCGTGCTGGAGCAGGGTGAGGTGGTGGAGACCGGTACGCACGAAGCGCTTATAGAAGAGAAAGGCTTATACTTTGCCATGTGGCGTCAGCAGATAGGCGAACGCAAAACAAGCAGGACCGTTGAAATGCAGGCATAAAAAAAGCGGGGCATCATCCCCGCTTTTTTTACAATATATTCCTGGTGAACTACCAATAGTGATGAACTTATTTGGCTGATTTTTTGATACTGAACATATAGCTTAGCCTGATGCCATAATTGAAAAAATTCACTTTGGGATCAAACACATTGTCCGGGCCGCTGTTTACTACAGATTGGCTTACAAATGAGTTCAGCCCTAACCCATTTGCCAGCTGGTACCCTGCCACGCCGTTTATGGAAACATGAAAGGCTTTGTAATCCCCATCGTTGCCAAACTCAATATCGTTTTCGGTGGACGAACCATTAGACTCTACTTTGCGCTGGCCCGAAATACCCATGTTGAACGATGGGCCCACACCCACAAAAAAACCTGTATTGCTTCCTCCTGTATACATAAAGTAAACAGGCAGCTCGAGATAATTTATCGCGGTGGTTGATGTTATATTAATGCCAGGCGCTTCCACTTTGCTTTGCCCGCCTTTTTGCAAAAAATTAAGCTCAGGCTGCAGGGCAAAGGCGCTGAGTATGGGCAACCTGTAAAACACGCCCCCGGTTACCGATGTCCTGTTGTCCAGTTTCACGGTTTGGGTTTGGTCATCTTCCTGCAATTCCGTTTTCATGGTTCCAAACGATGCGCCCGCCTGGATACCAAACTGTGCTGATACTGTGGTCGCAACAAATAGGATTAATGCAACTGTAAAAAGATAGCTACGTTTCATGTCGAGATTTTTAAGGTAAAAAATTTTAAGTGCTTAGGCGGTAAAAGTAAGGCTTTCGACCCGGAAATTGCCGCCAACGAAGTTTGGTCCGGAATTTGCTGTTAAAGTGGTGAATTGAATGAATGAGAATTTTATCTTTAATGCCTTATGACTGATATTGTAAAAGACCTGGCGTCCATTTTTCCTGAATTTGAACCCGCGCTTGTAGAAAATATAATGGATTGTGGAACCTTGCGCGAAGTGCCTGCAGGAACACAGTTGATGCGCACGGGACAATTTATCCGCAGTACGGTATTGGTGCTTGAAGGACTTATTAAAGTCTATCGTACCGATGAAGATGGCAACGATTTTTTCATGTACCATATTGGCGCGGGCGAAGCCTGTGCGCTTAGCCTTACCTGTTCAGTTGGTTTCCAAACAAGCGCTATTTCGGCCAAAACAAGCAAGGACTCGCTTATTCTTTTGATACCCATTGAGAAAATGGACGATTGGATGACAGACTACAGGACCTGGTACCAGTTTGTAGTGAAAACCTATCGTTCAAGGTTCGATGAATTGCTTCAAACCCTTGACAGCGTTGCATTCCGTAACATGGATGAACGTATTGAGTTTTACCTGAAACGCCATCGCGATAAATTAGGAACAAATATAATTCCTATTACACACCAGGAAATGGCGCAGGAATTAAACAGCAGCCGCGAAGTAATTTCCAGACTGTTGAAAAAACTATCCGAACGCGGCAAGATCAAGCTCAACCGTTATTCCATCGAAATATTGGACCTGTAAGCTGGTTGAGTGATTATTATCACCGTATACCATGCCGTCATGATGCACCTTTGCGCGGGAAATTAATCAGGCATGGACTTTTTGCACCTCATTGGCTATTTAGCCTCGCTCATCGTTGGTATTTCGCTCGGGCTGATTGGAGGTGGCGGTTCCATTCTTACCATTCCTTTATTGGTTTACCTGTTTGGCCTGAATTCCAAGCTGGCTACCAGCTATTCTTTATTTATTGTGGGTATTGTAAGCCTGGCCGGGTCGGTTGCTTATTTAAGAAAGAACCTTATTGATTTCAAAACAGCCCTGCTTTTTGGCCTGACTTCCGTATTGACCGTCATTTTTACCCGGTCCATTATTGTGCCTTCAATCCCCAACGATTTCTTTCAAATCGGGGGCTTTACAGTCACCCACGACCTGTTCATCATGGTGCTTTTCTCGATCCTCATGCTGGCAGCTTCGTGGACGATGATTAACCCGAAAAACAACCAAAAAGAAGAGGCGGTAGCCAAATTCGAAGGGACGCTACCCCTGGTAGTTTATGGGATAGGCATTGGAGCAGTGACAGGTTTCCTAGGGGCCGGGGGCGGTTTCTTAATTATTCCTGCCCTTGTGGTGTTGGTAGGGCTGCCCATGAAAAAAGCCATTGGCACATCGCTCATGATCATTGCGTTTAATTCGTTACTCGGTTTTTTCCTGGGTGATCTTGGACACACAATCATTAACTGGAAGCTGATACTTACCATTGCGGGCATTGCGGTATTGGGTATGTTTATTGGGTTTGCAATTTCTAAAAAAATAGATGGCGATAAGCTAAAAAAAGGTTTTGGCTGGTTTGTGCTCGTAATGGGCGTTTACATCATAGCCAGGGAGCTGTTTTTCCCATAGCCTGCCATCGTGACGTATGTCACGAAAAACAATGGGGAAAGGCCTGATTTTTGTGATTCTCTAAAACACTTTTCATACAAAAACATTCTTCATGAAAATTGAACAGATCTACACGGGTTGCCTTGCACAGGGGGCGTATTATATTGAAAGCGATGGCGAAGCGGCCATAGTGGATCCGCTGCGCGAGGTGCAGCCCTATATTGAAAAAGCGGAAAAGGACAATGCAACCATTAAGTATGTTTTTGAAACGCATTTTCATGCAGATTTTGTAAGCGGGCATATTGACCTGGCCAAAAAAACGGGCGCACAAATCGTGTACGGCCCAACCGCAAAGCCGGGCTTTGATGCCATTATTGCTGAAGACAACCAGGAATTTCAACTGGGCAAAATAAAAGTAAGGGTAATACATACGCCCGGCCATACCATGGAAAGCTCCTGCTTTTTGGTGATAGATGAGCAGGGCGTAGAAACAGGCTTATTCAGTGGCGATACCCTTTTTATTGGTGACGTAGGCCGTCCTGACCTGGCACAAAAAGTTATTGCAGAGCTTACGCAGGATAAGCTTGCTGCACTGCTTTACGATTCGCTTCATAACAAGATCATTCCGCTGAACGACAACATAATTGTGTACCCCGCCCATGGTGCAGGCAGTGCATGCGGCAAAAACATGAGCAAGGAAACAACGGATACACTCGGCAACCAAAAGCGCACCAACTACGCGCTGCAGCCCATGAGCAAAGAGGTGTTTATAACCGAATTGCTTACAGGGCTTACGCCTCCCCCCGCTTATTTTCCTGCCAATGTGCTCATGAACAAAGGAGGATACGACAGCTTTGAAGAAGTGTTGCAACGCGGTCAGCAAGCCATGAGCCCTGCCGCATTTGAAGCCGCCGCCAACGAAACGGGCGCCGTGGTGCTCGATACCCGCGATGGGCAGGTGTTCGCAAAAGGGTTTATACCCAACTCCATAAACATTGGCATCAACGGGAATTTTGCGCCCTGGGTTGGCGCGTTGATCCCCGATGTAAAGCAGGAAATACTGCTGGTAACCGAAGAGGGCCGTGAAGAAGAAGTGATCACGAGGCTTGCAAGAGTGGGTTACGATTATACCATCGGGTACCTGAAAGGCGGATTCGATGCGTGGGTAGCAGCGGGATTTGAAGTGGATACCATTCAATCCATAGGCGCTGAAGAGCTGGCGGCGCTGCAGGAAGAGGGCCCTGTGAACATACTGGACATACGCAGGAAAAGTGAGTTCGACAGCGAGCACGTAATGGATGCGGAGAACGCCCCGCTTGACTATATCAACGACAGCATGCTGCTTGTTGATAAGGACAAAACCTATTACGTGCATTGTGCAGGCGGTTACCGTTCAATGGTGTTTATTTCCATCCTGCGGGCAAGGGGCTATAACAACCTGCTGGATATTAAGAACGGGTTTAAGGCATTGAAGGACACGGGGAAATTTGAAATATCGGATTATGTTTCTCCAACCACCATGCTTTGAGGTGGAGATAAGACCGTGCCCGGGTAAAACGGCTTGAGTAACTAAACGGAACTGAGGCAATGAAAATGACGGAAAGAGCAAAAAGCTTTTTGCAGCATATATTTAAAACAGACAACAGAACAACAGGCATGCAACAACTATTAAATAATCCCGAAGCGGTTTTTGTGGACGTACGAAATGAATGGGAATTTGAAGAGGGACATTTGCCCAATGCGAGGCATATTCCATTGGAGCAGGTGGCATTGCGCCTGCCCGAATTCAGGGAGATGGACGGACCTGTAATATTGTATTGCCGTTCGGGCAACCGCAGCGGCATGGCTGTAAGGCTTTTACAGCAGGCAGGCATTAGCAATGTACACAACGGTGGCGGGTTGGCTTACCTTCAAAACATTATGCTCAACTAACGCTGCTGCGGGCAGGGCATTTGTTTGATACACACCTGGGCATTATTACAAATTCAATTGCTTAACGTAAACGGGAGTGCATATATGAAGAACTGGTTCCTGAAAAACAAGCTGGTTTGGTTAGGCGCAGCTATCGGCGCAATTGGCGGGTACCTGTACTACGCAAATGTGGGTTGCATTTCGGGCACCTGTACCATCACAAGCAGCCCTGTGAACAGTACAGCCTATTTTGCTGTTATGGGTGCAGTGGCGCTGAGCGCTTTTAAATCTTAAAACACAATTACCATGGCTACTTTCCAGGAAATAATCAATAGCGACAAACCTGTTTTAGTAGATTTTTTTGCCGAATGGTGCGGCCCCTGTAAGATGATGGCGCCCATTTTACAACAGGTTAAAAAGGATCTGGCAGATAATATTACCATCATTAAAGTGGATGTAGATAAAAACCCACAGGCAGCTAATGCCTTCCAGGTGCAGGGTGTGCCAACCCTGGTGCTTTTCAAAAAAGGTGAAATATTGTGGCGTCAGTCGGGCGTGGTACCCGCACAGGCGCTGAAGAAAGTGATTGGCGACAACGCCTGATAAATTGAGATAAACGCCGCCGCATGCGTGATATTAATCACGCTGCCCGCGCGGTTTTTCATCAAACTTTGCGCCCAGAATAAATAATGTAATTCTATGCTTGAGATTTTACAAAAACCATGGCCCTGGTGGGTGGCCGGCCCGCTGATTGGCTTAACCGTACCCGCACTGCTGTTGATGGGTAATAAATCATTTGGCATATCATCGAACCTGCGCCATATATGCGCAGCCTGCATGCCCGCCAACATCCCGTTTTTTCACTACGAATGGAAAAAGGAAATATGGAACCTTGTTTTTGTATTCGGGATACTGGTGGGCGGTATTATAGCAGCAACCCTCCTGAGCGATCCGCAACCCGTGGTGGTGCATGAGGCGCTTAAAGCAGACCTGGCAACCTATGGTGTTAGCAATTATAACAATATTGTTCCCAGCGACCTTTTTAGCTGGACGGAACTGTTTACGCTCCGTGGCTTCATTATGATTGTTGTGGGCGGATTTTTCGTAGGCTTCGGCACACGCTACGCAGGTGGTTGCACTTCGGGCCATGCCATCATGGGGCTTAGCAACCTGCAATGGCCTTCGCTTGTGGCAACCTGTTGCTTCATGGCCGGCGGGTTTATTATGGTGCATCTTATCCTTCCATTTATACTTAGTTTATAATATTTTATCGCATTCGATATGAGTAATACAGGCTTAGATTTTCCCGCCAAAACGGTAAAAATGGTGAAGGAGATAGCAGATACTGACAATGAATTTTTTGCTCAGCATGGCGAAAACCAAAACGGTGTCCGCAGGCAAAATCCAATCATGGCAAATCTTAAATACGGCCTGTTGGGGATCCTTTTCGGTATCGTATTTGTAAAGGCTGAAATAGTTTCCTGGTTTCGCATACAGGAAATGTTCAGGTTCGAAAGCTTTCACATGTACGGCGTAATTGGCAGCGCGGTAGTAGTGGGCATCATCAGCGTATGGCTTATAAAAAAGTTCAACCTGCGCAGTTTTGATGGCGAAAAAATTGTCCTTCGCGACAAAAAGTTTTGCAAGGGGCAAATATTTGGCGGATTGATCTTTGGTCTTGGCTGGGGCGTTACAGGTGCATGTCCGGGTCCATTATTTGCGCAAATTGGCTCGGGGGCCACTGTTATTGTGGTTACACTCCTCAGCGCTGTTGCAGGTACCTGGGTGTATGGCCGCTTCCGCAATCAACTGCCACATTAATTCTATAGCTTTAGTCTATTATCTTTACCGCTTTGCAAAAAGTAGCATGGGTAAATATTTCACGTTGCTCAACATAAACATGGGCCTTCATCCAGTATCATTTCCGCTGGTAATTATACTGGCAATGATTACGGCGGCCATAGGTTGCCAATCTGCATCTGCACCGCAGGAAAAAGGCGCCAATATGGGAGAGGCAGACAGTTTGCCTGCACCATGGAGGGGGGCGCCTCCAAGCCAGATCCCTTTGTATTCCGCAGAAAATGGAAAGGATATTTTGTATGGCTACCAGCTCATTTCAAAAACATCTTATTACCTCGGCCCCAATGGAACCGTGGGGCATATAAGCAATGGAATGAACTGCCAAAACTGTCATTTGGAAGCTGGCACCAAACCGTTTGGCAATAACTATGGAGGCGTGGCGAGCACTTATCCCAAATTCAGGGAGCGTTCGGGCAGCCTGGAAAGCATTGAAAAAAGGGTAAACGATTGCATTGAAAGAAGCCTGAACGGGCAACCGCTCGATTCCCTCAGCCGCGAAATGAGGGCCATGGTTGCTTATATAAAATGGCTGGGGAAAAAAGTGCCCAAGGGTGAAAAGCCCTATGGAAGCGGTATCGTGGATCTTAAAAATTTGGATCGTGAGGCTGATCCTTTAAAAGGCAAGATCGTATTTGATGGCCATTGTATGCGCTGCCATGGCGCCGAAGGACAGGGCCTTAAAACAGTTGACGGAAGTGGCTACGAATACCCGCCACTCTGGGGCCCGCACAGCTACAATGTTGGCGCAGGACTATACAGGCTTTCGAGGTTTGCAGGTTATGTGTACAACAATATGCCCAATACCGTAAACCACCACAGCCCCGAGCTTACGCAGGAACAGGCATGGGATGTGGCAGCATTTGTAAACTCGCAGCCCCGCCCACAAAAAGATCTTTCGGCAGACTGGCCAAAAATGGCAGCCAAACCTATTGACCATCCTTTTGGGCCCTATGCAGACAGCTTTTCCGAACGGCAGCACAAATACGGTCCGTATGCACCTATTGCTGAATGGAAAAAACAGCACGCAAAAACTAAATAAGCCATCCGCTCCATCATCCACTAAATTGCAGCTGCCATGTGTACACAAAATCATGAAAATTGCGCGCAGCACCATGCCGCCGATGAGCTGAGCCCACAAAAAGCAGAAGAAAATAACAAGTGTGGAAGCGAGGGGCGAAGGAGCTTTTTAAAGGCAGCATCTGCATTAACCGGCAGCGCGTTTCTTCCACCCCTGCTAGCCAACGCGGTACCCGGCAGCGAATATCATTCCAACGAAATTCGCAAGAGTAACACTATAAAAAACGGCAAGGCAACACACTTCACCTTGCTGCACACTTCCGATATTCACGCACAACTACATACCCACGATGAGTTTTTCTGGGAAAATGGGAAAGCCGTTTATAAGAAACGGGGCGGGCTTGCCGTGTTAAAGACAATGCTTCATACGCTTAAAGCGCAAAACCCCGAAAACACGTTGCTGATTGACGGTGGAGATTGTTTCCTGGGAGGAGGCGTGGCCTCGCTTACCGAAGGAAGGGGTCTTATACCGCTGATGAATAATATTGGTTACGACCTGTTGCTGCCCGGCAATTGGGAAGTGGTGTATGGCAAGGAAACCATGCGCAAAGACCTTGGCGGTTATAATGGTCAAAAGATCTGTGCCAACATGTTTCACGACACCACCGACATATACAAGGGCGACCTGATCTTTCCGCCTTACTGGACCAAAATGGTGGCAGGTATAAAAATTGGCTTCATCGGTTACAACGATCCGCTTACACCCAAAAGACAATCGCCCGCTTATAGTTATGGCATCAAGTTTACCAAGCCTGAAATTGATGTAGCCAAATATGTTGATATACTCAGGAACTTCGAAAAATGCAGCATGGTATTCCTGGTAACGCACCTCGGGTTGGCGCAGCAGGTTGACCTTGCCAATAAGCCCGTGGTGCAGGGCGTGGATTATATTCTTGGAGCCGATACGCACGAACGGGTACGCAAGCCCATACAGGGAAAATACACCAAAGTAACCGAGCCCGGGGCCTTTGGATCCTTTGTAGCTGTGCTTGATGTGGTGGTAGAAAAAGGCATAATAAAAGATGAGAACTATCGCCTTGTGGATGTGGACCCTGAGAAATATAAAGCTGATACCGAGATGCTTCAGTTGATTGATAAAGTGGCCGCTCCCTACAAAAAAATACTTGAAACACCCGTGGGCACTACCCGCACCACGCTTACGCGTTACTATGTAATTGAAACCAACATGGACAATATGGTGACGGATGCGTTGGCATGGAAGTTTCCCGATATTGACGTGGTGCTTTCCAACGGTTTCCGTTTTTGCCCGCCGCTGGTACCCGATACTAACACGGGTGAGGCTGTCATTACCAATGATTTTCTTTGGAGCATGCTACCCGTGGACAACGAGGCGAAGCGGGGAGAAATAACAGGGCAGCAGCTATGGGATTGGTTGGAGAAAGAATTGCATAATGTTTTTTCGAAAGATCCCGCGGGCAGGTTTGGCGGTTGGGTCATCAGGTTCAAAGGCATGGAAGTTGTGTTTACCATGGGTAATGATATGGGTAAAAGGATTCAATCGGTGCAGGTGAAAGGCGAGCCACTCGATAAAGCAAAGAGCTACTCCGTTTTGGCCTGCGAGCGCGAAGGCGATCCTGATGATACGCTGTGCAGGATTGAAAAAGTAAAGAATCCAAAGAGGGCCGGCGCCACGCTTCACAATATTATGAGGGAGTATCTTGCAAAATATTCACCCGTATCGCCCAAAATTGAAGGCAGGATAAAAGCGACCGATGCCTCATCGCATTTGCTTTCGCAATTGGAGGGCTACGATTATACCTTTATGTAAAATGGATACATTAAGAACTATATTAATTATTGGTTTTATTGCTCTGCTTGCCTCATGTGGATTTTCGGGTAAAAAAGCAAACCATGCGGATCAAACCCTGCCTGCCATGGAACTGGTTTCAGCCACGGGCGAACAGGTAAACCTCTCAACCTTTAAAGGAAAAAAGGTTTTTGTAAACCTTTGGGCCACCTGGTGCCCGCCTTGCGTGGAAGAAATGCCCTCGATCCAACAGTTGTACGCTCAAACAAATAAAAACGCGTCATTTGTTATAATCTCACTCGATAAAAATTTCCAGACTGCCATCAATTGGGTCAAACGCAATAACCTCAATATTCCTGTATATGCCCCGTCGGGCGACCTGGCCCCGTTGTTTGAAGTGAATGCCATTCCCACCACTTTTATTTTCGATGAAGAAGGTAAGCTCATCTTCAGGCAAGTGGGCGGCGATAACTATAGTAAAGCGAAATTTGTAAGTATGCTTTCGGGCAACCAATAGATGACTTTCGTCATCTCCTGTCCATGGGGCCCGGGTTACCTTTACACCGAATTAAACATCCCCCGATGTCGGAAAGAAAACATTACAGGGTGCTTGTTGTTGGTGGTGGAAATGCAGGACTTTCAGTTGCTTCACAGCTTCTTTTGAAAAACAGGAAATTGGACATTGCCATTATTGAACCTTCGGAAAAGCACTATTATCAACCTGCATGGACGCTTGTAGGTGCAGGCGTTTACAATATCCAGGATACCGAAAAAAGCCAGGAAGACTTTATCCCCGAAAATGCTTCGTGGATAAAAGATGCAGTTGTTTCTTTTGATCCCGAACAGAACAGGGTTACCTGTAAATCGGGCAAAAAATACACCTACGAAGTATTGATCGTAGCGCCCGGCATTCAATTGAACTGGGATAAAATCGACGGGCTGAAAAATACGCTCGGCAAGCATGGCGTCACCAGCAATTACCTGTTCAGCAAGGCGCCCTATACCTGGGAGCTTATCAGGAACTTCAAAGGAGGTACTGCCGTGTTTACAAACCCGCCTACACCCGTAAAATGTGGCGGCGCCCCCCATAAGATCATGTGGCTGGCCTGCGATTACTGGCGTAAAAAAGGCATCCTGGACAAATGTAATGTTCACTATGTATCGGGCGGAACCATTCTTTTTGGCGTACCCGAGTTCAGGGCAACGCTCGAAAAGACAGCGAAGGAATATGGCGTTCACCTGCATTTAAAGCAAACAGTGGAAGCGGTAAACGGAACCGACAAAACCATTATTTTTTCAGGGCCCGATGCCGAAGGCAATACCACGCATCAAACCATGCATTTTAATTTTTTGCATATTGTTCCGCCGCAAAGTGCGCCCGACTTTATACAAAATAGCCCGCTCGCAGATGCGAGTCCATACGGATGGGTAGATGTGGACCGCGAAACTTTCCAGCATACCCGTTACAAGAATGTGTTCAGTTGCGGCGATGTGTGCAGCGCACCCACCTCGCGAACGGGGGCGGCTATACGCAAGGAAGCGCCCGTGATGGTGGATCATATACTGGCTTACCTTGGCAATACTACTTCAAGCGCGAAATATACAGGCTACTCCGCCTGCCCCATACCCACCGCCTATGGCAAACTAATGCTGGCGGAATTCGATTACCAAAACAAACCCATGATGACCTTTCCTTTCGACCAGGCCAAACCTCGCTGGAGTATGTGGATGATGAAACGGTATGTGCTGCCATGGCTGTACTGGAACAAGATATTGAAGGGGAAAGCGTGAGGGATTGGGTTAACTGGTTGGCTGGTTTGTAGGTTGTTTAGTTAGCCTTAAAGTTTGCCCGTAAACCAATCAACTTGTCAACCAGTCAACTTTTCAACCTCTCACCAACCCCTACCTTTGCCCCGATGCGAAAAGAACTCCCTGAAATAGTTGCCGAAACAGATGACTATGTAGCCATATCCAAACCCGCGGGCATGCTCACCCTGCCCGACCGCCACGATGCCGAGCTCGAAAGCCTGCGTGGATGGATGCAAAAACATTTTGGCAAAATTTGGGTGGTACACAGGCTCGATAAGGAAACAAGCGGTTTGATCCTGTTTGGCAAAAACGAGGAGGCACATGCCTATTTCAGCAAGCTGTTTGAAAGCAGGGAGGTGAAAAAAATTTACCGCGGCATCGTATTGGGCAAGCCACTACAGGAGTCGGGGTCAGTTGACGCGCCCCTTGCGGAACACCCTGCTAAGAATGGGACGATGGTTGTTTTCAAAAAAGGAAAACCATCGCTTACAGATTATGCCGTTTTGAAATCGTGGAACCAATACAGCCTGCTGGAGTTTAACCTGCATACGGGCCGAACCCACCAGATAAGGGTGCATTGCAAGCATTTAGGCCACCCGCTTGCCTGCGATATTTTTTACGGAGATGGTAAACCCCTGTTGTTATCAACCATCAAGAAAAAATATAAGCTTTCGAAAAATGAAGAGGCGGAAAAACCGATACTGAACAGGCTGGCCCTGCATTCGTATTCGCTTTCTTTTACTGACCGGTTGGGCAATGCTGTGGAACTGCAAGCCGAGTTACCCAAAGATATGCGGGCACTGATACAGCAGCTCGACAACCATAGATAACACAGGAATCGGGCTATTCCTCGTTTTCAAAATAGCCTTTCGGGTATATCACTTCCTCGAGAAACAGGCCATGGGCGGGAGCTGAAAAATCGGCTTTGGAGCAATCCTGCGCGATCAAAATATCAACAAACTGCTGCACTGAAATTTTGCCCCTGCCGGCCATCAGCATGGTAGCAACTAGACCCCGCACCATCCCGCGCAAAAAACGATTGCCTTTAACCGTATATACCATCGTTTCACCATGCTGTTCCCACTTGCTTTCCATGATGGTGCAAAACATTGATTTCACCTGCGTTTTGCGCTTGCTGAAAGACGTGAAGTCGTGCCGGCCAAGCAGCAATTGCGCTACATGATCGAGGATATCAATGCGCAGGGGATATGGGTAATGCCAGGCACGGTCGCGCAAAAAAGGATTTTTGGCAGCGTACAAATAATACTTGTAAAGCCTCCCAACTGCATCAAAACGGCAATGGGCGTCCCCCGGCATGGGCAACAACGATTTAATGGTTATGGCAGCAGGCAGTATCGCATTGATGTTATAAACGATGCGTTCGTTCAAGTCCGGCTTTGCATCGAAATGAAAAAAGTTCTGCCTGGCATGCACGCCTGCATCTGTACGCGAGGAACCTGTAAACTGGATGGGATGACGCAACAATACTTCAAACGCTTTTTCCAGCTCGTACTGGATGGTAACAGCATTTTTCTGTACCTGGAAGCCGGCAAATCCTGCGCCATGGTAGGCGACCTCTATAAAGTAGCGCATGTTATTAATAGGATAAGGCGGAAAGCTTCTGCTTATTGCAGCATGGCTTTAAATCGGTTCACAAAATAAGGATCTTTCAGCAGGTTGGCAAGCCCCGCGAAATTCTGTTTATCGCTCGTATAACGGTAGGCAATATCCAACAAAGCATACCTGTGCTCATCGCTCTCAAACAGCTCAACCAGCCTCCGCACCTGCACCGTTGTTACGCATTTCACCTTTACGGTTTTTTTAATGATATCGAGCGCATCCTCGGGGTCTTTCTCCCCTTTAATGATCATGCTTACAAGCTCTACATCCGCATCGGTAGCATCGCCTTTACAATTGGGGTTGGCAAGGGGTGCAGCTTTCACCGCAATGCTGTCCGCACGCACCGAATCAGCCTTCAGTGCGCTGCTATCGATGGTAGGTTTGGCACTGTCTTTCACTACTATGAAAACGCTGCTATCCGATTGCAGCTTTTTGGTGCTGTCTTTAGCTACTTCTTTGCTGCCGCCATTGGTGTTGTTGCCTGCACTGTCCGGCATGGAAATGGTCATATCCAAAAAAACGGGAGCGGCTGCAGCGGGTGCCGGCTTAGCAGGCGCCTGGTTTGCCGTGCTATCCTTCATAGTTGGCTGGTCTTCTTTTTTCTCCGTCTCCTTTTTTTCTTTACTGTCTGAAACGATAGCTGCCGTCGTTGCTGCAACACCTGCGCCTATTACAACAGGGTTTACATTGTTGGTCCTCGTTTCGTCTTTCTTAGCTTCCGTGCTCTTATTTTCCGTGTTTTTAGTTTCGGTCCCACCCTGAACGGCTACGGCCCCCGCGCCTGCAACCACGGCCTTTTCAGTCTTTTTGCCTGCTTCCATCACCTGCGCAGTATCCTCAATTTCGGCCCCTGTCAATTTCTCTTTCTTTAGCGAATCCGCTTCTGCCTTGGCCTTAGTGGCGGCCGATATTGAATCCTGCCGTGCCTGGAGAATATTCAGCGAATCCTGTTTTGCTTTTTGGGCAGCAAGCGCCTGTTCTTCCGCGGCCTTCTGAGCCAGCAGCTTTTCATCCTCAAGCTTTTTTGCCGCGGCTGCTTCGGCTGCTATACGGTTTGCTTTTTCCGCTTCTGCGGCGGCTTTTTTCACCTGCCCGCTTTTTTGTACGGAAGCATTTTGCAGGTCAACAAGCGCATAGGTGGAATCGGCTTCGAGCAATTTTACCATATACCCGAGGTCCTTGTTTTCAATAATAACGCGGTATTCGTGCATGGTGTTTTGACCGGGGTAACCAAGTTCCAAATCGTAAGTACCATTTACAAGCCCGGGCAAAACAATATGACCGATAGAAGAAGATGAATAATTTTTTTTGTTCAACTGTACAAAAAACGGTTTGCCGTCGTCGGCCTGCAGGTAAACAAAATAGGGTTTTTGCGCAAAGGAAGACTTAGCTAATCCTACCAATAGAAACGCAAGCAACAGAACTTTCGATGCTTTCATGAAAGCGAAATTAAGGATTATTTGGAGGCAAGTCCGGCCTGTCAACCGGCAATTCAACTTATTCATCCGTTCAACGCCGCATTTATATAAAATCAACGGCCAATGCACGCCGCTAGGTAATTTTGCGCAAAACAAAAGAGGCTATATGAATTTAAGATCATGCTTTGCAGCGCTGGCGCTCGCCCTACCCTTCGCCCTTTTTGCCCAACCCGTAGCCAAAGACTGGAAAAGCGTTTACAGGACCACGGCAGAAAAAGGAATGAGCCTTGTGCATACGAAGCTCGAGGTAAAGTTTGACTATACGCAAAGCCGCATGCCGGGTAAAGCCTGGCTTACCATGACGCCATATTTTTACCCGACCGACAGCGCCATTCTCGATGCCAAGGGGATGCTTATCCACGAAGTGGCACTGGTAACAGGCAATCAAAAGAAAAAGCTGACTTACAGCTATGGCGACAGCATGGTGCTGCGCATTAAGCTCGACCGTGTGTACAAGCGTGGCGAAAAGGCTGTGATTTATATTGATTATACCTCGCGGCCCAACGACCTGAAAGTGAAAGGAAGCGCCGCCATCAACGATGCCAAGGGGCTTTACTTTATAAACCCGCTTGGAAAAGACAGCACCAAACCCACACAGATATGGACACAGGGCGAAACCGAAGCCACAAGCGTTTGGTGCCCCACGGTGGACCGGCCCAACCAAAAGACCACACAGGAAATAAGCATGACGATTCCCGGCAAATACGTAACGCTTAGCAATGGCATGCTTGCAAGCCAGGTAAAAAATGCTGACGGTACACGTACGGATACCTGGAAAATGGATCTGCCACATGCCCCCTACCTGATGTTTATGGGCGTGGGCGATTACGCAGTGATCCGCGATAAGTACAAGAACATTCCCGTGGATTACTATGTAGAAAAAGAATATGCACCCTATGCCAAAATGATCTTTGGCGAAACGCCTGCGATGATGGCCTTGTTCAGCAAGCTGCTTGGTGTGGAATATCCCTGGCCCAAGTATGCGCAAATTGTAGGTCAGGACTATGTAAGCGGCGCCATGGAGAACACTACCTCTACCCTGCATGGCTCATTTGCGCAGCAAAATGCACGCGAGCTTACCGATGGCAACCGTTGGGAAGCCGTAGTGGCGCACGAGCTTTTTCACCAATGGTTTGGCGACCTGGTAACCTCCGAAAGCTGGAGCAACCTGACAGTGAACGAAAGCATGGCCGACTATAGCGAATACCTGTGGAACGAACATAAATACGGGCGCGATGAGGCCGATGCTGAGGCCTACAATGCCATGAACGCTTACCTGAACGGCCCGCAGGAAAAGGCCAAGCACCTGGTGCGCTTTTATTACCGCGATAAGGAAGATATGTTCGACCTGGTGAGCTATCAAAAAGGCGGGCGCATTTTACACATGCTCCGCAACCAGCTTGGCGATAGCGCTTTCTTCAAAGGCCTCAACCTGTACCTGGCACAAAACAGGTTTAAACCTGCAGAAGCGCACCAACTGAGGCTTGCGCTTGAAGAGGTAAGCGGGCGCGACCTGAACCCGTTTTTTAACCAATGGTATTTTAACAACGGGCATCCTGAAGTGAACATCAGCTATGGCCAAAAGGACGGCAGGGATTATATAGCCATTGAGCAAACGCAAAAAGACTCCACATTTACCATTCCCTTACAGATTGCGGCCTATGCGACAGGCGAAAAAGCGGTGCTGCACCAGGTAGTGGCAAGCGGAAGGGCTGATACTTTTTATTTTGAAAACAGCGGCAAAAAAATGTTTTACGAGGCCGATGCCGACCGCATTACCCTTTGGAAAAAAACGGAAAAGAAAGAGCCTGAAGCATGGGTGGCGCAATACAGGCGCATGGGCAATTTTGTAAGCAGGCGCGAGGCATTGGCCGGGCTGGCAAAAGACACGACTAACGAAAATACAAGGCAAATCATGCTCTCCGCGCTTCATGATCCGTATCATGGTATCAGGGCTGTGGCGTTAAGACATTTCAGGGGAAATATATCGCTGCTGAAATCGCAGAACGACTGGGCTGCTATTGAGCAACTGGCGAAAAAAGAAACGCACAGGCCCACGCTGGCAGAGGTGATTGACCTGATGGTCAAACGGCCTGGCATGCAGCATACCGGTTATTTCAAGCTGCTTACCAAAGACAGCAGCTATACCGTAGCGGGCGCTGCGCTCGATGCGTTGATGCAAAAGGACGTGGACGCAGCAGCGGGTCTTCGTGAAGAACTGGAAAAAGATGCGGAAGGCAGGCTACATGAATCGCTTACCATACTTACACTTGCCTCGATGCCCGAAGGACAGGCCGATAGCGCGGTAGCCATCTATAAAACCTTGCCGGGGCTGGAGCGTGTAAATAGCAGCAAAGGACTTTTGATACTTGCTCAAAAATTGCAGGACCCTGTGGCATTTAAAAACGTGGTGGCTCCTGTTATCGACATTTACCGCCGTATTCCCGCTGGCTTTGGCACCTACAAAGCCGATATGCTTGAACAGCTAAACGACTTGCTGAAACATAAAGAAAATCTTTTGGCAAAAAGCACAGGCAATACCAACCTTACAGAGCAGATCACATGGCTGAAAAATCAAATAAAATAAATTTACCAGCCAATATCAACTATTGGCAGGTCCCTGTCCATATTCTTCCACCGGATTTTGACAGGCTGGGGCATGTGAATAACGTTGTGTACCTGCGGTATGTGCAGGAAGTGGCCACCGCACACTGGATGGCCGTTGCCACGCCTGAGCAATCAGCCCAAAGCATATGGGTAGTGCGCCGGCACGAGATAGATTATAATCACCCAATCTTACCGGGCAACGACTTGCTTGGCCTTACCTGGGTGCACCAACCTACGGGCATGCGTTTCGAGCGCTCGGTTTGGCTGGTAAGCCCTGATAAAGAACGGGTATATGCACAGGCAAAAACTACGTGGTTGTTGCTGGACCCTAAAACAGGGAGACCTAAAAAAGTGGATGAAGAGTTGCTGGAGGGGTTTCGGGAGTGGATGGTGGGAGAATAGGTTAAGGTTGAGGATGAGGTTGAGGATGAGGTTAAGCTTGCCAACCAACAAACTGTTCGTGGTAAACAAGCCCGTCAACCTATCAACCCGTCAACCTATCAACCCGTCAACCTATCAACCCGTCAACCTATCAACCCGTCAACCTATCAACCCGTCAACCTATCAACCCGTCAACCTATCAACCCGTCAACCTATCAACCCGTCA
>JADMIO010814488.1_pt1 | contig 69048 bp, 57 predicted proteins | sample 8958161 | NCBI WGS metagenome assembly JADMIO01 (sample SAMN16585339, study PRJNA669376) | soil metagenome | isolation source: Crop rotation soil | place: USA: Cullars Rotation, Alabama | collected 2011 | reverse complement strand
TTAATCCAAAGCACGAGCCGCATCCGAAAGGGTGCGGCTCGGTTGTTTTTGGTGTGTTGTTTTTATAAAAAAGTTGTCATTCCGAGCTTGCGAGGAATCTCATATTATTGCTGGGTCTTTCCCGTGAGATTGCTCAACCAATGCCACTCCGTCGGACTCCGTGGCTCATTACGGGCGTGCCATAGGTTTACCTTGCCAAACGCCACTCGACTAAAGACCGGAAAGGAGGTAATTTCCTCCTATGCTAGTGACCAAAGAAGTTGCAGCCGCCCATCTCGCCGATCTCGTCAAACAGGTTCAGGCGGGGAACGAGGTCTTACTGACGCAAGGTGATAAACCCGTTGCCCGGATTGTGCCTGCGCGCGCAATGGAAGCCGGGAAGGGAGCGACTTTACAAATAGGCTCGCTTAAAGGCCATCGGGTCTTGACTCCCTTTATCTCACAAAAGGAACTGGCAATGGAAATGTTCAACCAATCGTGATGGTCTGGACTGCAACATCCTTGCTCCTTTTGATCCATTCGCGGCCGGAGGCCGAATTGTTGAATGTTAAGACGTGACCCCAAAGCTATGCTCCACAAATCGATCCGAAAACGGGACTCTTTGTTAATCCAAATCCATGATGCTGATTGATAATAGCAAACTAGATGTTATCAGTGGGCGCAAAACTGTTTGGTTCTTAGTGGTGCTGCTGTTTATTTGTATTAATGAGCGTTCTAATGCCTCAAACGACTTAGATGATACAAACAGTCTAAAATATTCATTTCGCCCAATTTCGTCTGTAAAGGAGGATGTTTCTACAAATGGTGACAAAATCACACGTTATCACCTTCTATTGTCATGTAATATTCCGGTTTACATATTCACTTCACAGTGCGCGGGTCAAGCATATGAAGTATTATGTAACAAAACGGTTTTGGAAATATTTAATAAAAATCAGCTAGGGTCGATATTCATTACTAACAGTATAATTCCGATTGATACCGATGTGTGCAGACTAATAGTCGTGAACAATCAAGAAATGCTTTTCCTGACTACCAATTGGAGAGACTACGAATCTGAATTAGCTTCTTTTGAGACAAATGGACAAATTAAGGCTGTGATTCACCAGATGTCATACAAATACGACTTGAAGCGCGAAAAGTTCTTACCATTTAAGGATCTGAGATCCGAGGAGGTTTACATACAGATGAATGACGGGAGAGTAGGCGTTGTATCGATACCGTCTCCTTCGCGGAGTGATAAGTCCCTGCGGGGAACCTTGCCCCTCAATTACCGTTTTACGAATTCAATCATCGACCAGTTTTTTCAACAGTGAGCGTTCAGGTAATGGTCAAAAGTAAATTTATTCGAATTCCGTCATCGGGGTCACGTCTTAACATTCAGCAATTCGGCCTCTAGCCTGCTCCATCACTCGCACGTGCCGATCGCCACCGCCACGATTCAGGACCTGGCCAACCGCGTGGAAGCCGCCGCCCGGGTTGTTGCTGAGGTGGAAGTCAACGACGCCACCCAGGCCGGGGCCAACCCCGGCTCGGTCAGCAAGGCCAACGCCACGCTGGCCTAATGCAAATCATTGGCCAGTTCCGGCAACCTGACCGGCGCCGTCGGCAAGTACGGCAGCGCCTCGAAGACCGCCGAGTCCGCCCTGGCCAAGACCTTCTAAGCTGGTATCGACCAATCGATCCAAAGCACGAGCCGCATCCCTCACCGGATGCGGCTCGGTTGTTTCGTAATCAAAATCTTGAGCTGCACCGCAAGCCACACCACTGCGTACACGATACCGAGCAGCACCACATCAGTGGGGCCGACCGGCAGGTCCCATTGATAGGCGATCCAGAACCCAGCGAATGCCGCCAGTCCGCCGATACATGCGGCAAGCGTCGTGAATTGCCGCAGGTTGCGGGCCACTAAATGCGCCGTCAGCGCCGGAATCAGTAGGAAGCCGAATGTGATCAACGGCCCGACGCTGAGCACTGCCATCGAGACCGTCAGGCCGATCAGCAGATACAACAGCACATCCCAGAACAACACATTCTTGCCGAGCGTGACCGCCATCGTCCGGTCAAAGGAGACCAACAAAATCTCCTTGTGACAGAGGCCGAGCACAATCAGCACCACGGCCAGTGCGGCGGCGGTGATGACCAGGTCGAAGTTGTCGATGGTGATGACCTCGCCTTTCATCAAGTCGAGCCAGCCCACTTCCGCGTACCGGTTTTTCGACAGCAACAAAATGCTGAGCGCCGCGGCCACCACGTAGCCCGTGCCCAGCCGGCCCTCCGGCAGGCCGCGCTCCCGGCGTTCCAGGAACGCCAGCGCCAAAATGGTCGCCAGCGAAAACACCGTTGCGCCGGCGAATGCCAGCACGTGTTCGCGATGAGCGGCGTGTTCCGGCTGGATCCATCCCAGCCACATCGGCACCGACAATGCAATCGCGACACCCGTCGACGAAATTTGCGGCAACGCCACGCCCATGAACACCAGCCGGCGCAGGATCAGGAAAACGCCCACCAGCGGACACGCCAGTCCGACGAGCATGCTCGTGTACACCGAATTGCGCAGCAGAAAATCCGGCGAAAGAATTTGTTGAAGAGCTTCCATTCAACCGATCTCCAAATCGAAAATTTCCGCCAGCCGCTCCGGTGTCAGCAGGTCCGCCACTGTGCCGTGGAGGACCCGGCCAGCATGCAACCAGACGACTTGCTGGGCGTGTTTGCGCACCAACGGCAGGTCGTGTGTCACCAGCAGGATGGTCAGCTTTCGTTCCTCGTGAAGGTGCGAGATAAACTCCAGCAGGGATCGCGTGGCCGACACGTCAACACCGGCCGTTGGTTCATCGAGCACCAGCACGTCCGGCTTGGTGGCCAGGGCGCGGGCGATCAGCACCCGCTGTTTTTGTCCGCCTGAAAGCTGGCTGAAACGCTGGCGGGCGAATTCTCCGGCGCCAGTCGCTTGCAAGCATTCGCTCACGAATTTGCGTTCTGCCGCCGGCACGAACCGGCCGGGCCCGACTCTTCCGTACACGCCCATCAAGGCCACATCATAACCAGTGAGCGGATACAACGAATCAAATGCCAGGGTTTGCGGCACATAACCGAAAACGATGTTGTCGGGAATTCGAATGTGACCGCTGATCGGCGGTTGCAAACCGAGAATCGTCTTGAGCAATGTGGATTTGCCGGTGCCGTTCGCGCCCAAAATCGCCGTGAAACTGGCCCGCGCAATTTGCAGTGACATGTCCGAGAGGACGGCCCGGCCATCGTAGCCGATGGCCAGGCCGTCCAGGGTGATGATCGTTTCGCTCATCGAACGGCAGCGACCAGCGTGTTGATGATCGTATCCATCATGGCGATATACGTGTCCGTGCCCGGAACGCCGCCTGGCATGATCGGCAGTTTGACCAGTTTGGCGCCGGTCTGCGCGGCGATCAGCTTCGGCACTTTTTCCGGGAACTGCGGTTCCCGCGCCACAATGGGAACGTGTTCAGCTTTCATGCTCGTGACCAGTTCTTCAATGTGGCGGGGCGTCGGGTCGATGCCGGGCTTCAGCTCAATCGTGCCGAAGTACACGAGGCCAAACCTCGCGGCGAAGTAGGGCCAGTGCTCGTGATAGGACGCGAATTTCACGCCTTTGAGCGGCGCCATCTGCTTGGTCCAACCCGCAATTTTGGCGTCGAGTTTGGCCAGGTAATCGTCGCGGTTGCGCTTGAACTCGGTGGCGTGGTCCGGTGCAAAGGAGACCAGCGCGTCACAGATTTCCGCGACAGCCGTCTTTGCCAATACCGGGTCTAGCAGGTAGTGGGGGTTGCCGTACGGATGGACGTCGCCTTCGGAATGATCGGTCGATTTCGGTACATCCATCGGCACGATGCCTTTCGAGCAATCCACGTACCCGATATGGCCCTTTTGAATGCGCGGGTTCTTGCTGGCTTCCAACAATGCCGGCAGGAAGGCGTGCTCGCAGTCGAAACCGACTAGCACCAGCAAGTCCGCCCGGTTCAGCAGCGGAACGAAGCTGGGCTTCATCGGCACGCCGTGGGTGTCCTCAATCCCGGTGGCCAAACTGTGCACCTCCACCAGGTCGCCGCCCACTTCGCGGGTGAAATCGGCCAAGTCAGTCAGCGTCGTCACCACGCGAATTTTTGCCGCGTAAGCCGGCAGCGCACACAAGCCGGCCATCAACAATAAACGAAACAGTTTCATGATGAGATTTTCCTTTCAGCGATCAGCGTTGTTGCCATCCGTGCGAGTGGGCGCCGATGATCCACGCCCATTGCAGATACACGGCATCATTGTCTTTCAGGCCCGAAACGGCGTTGTGGTCGGTGTGCGTGTATTGCAGGCGCAGTTGATTCCAATGACTGAGCGCCCACGTGATGTAAGGCGAATACGCGTAGGTGACATCGTGTTCATTCGCCATGTTCTGGACGTAATCGAACAGGAAGCCAGCCGACCATTGTCGGTGGAATTTCCAGGTCAGGTACGAATACAACCCGGCCGCGCCGACGCTCTGGGTGAACTCGTCGCCGTTGCCGATGACGCCGTCGGGATCGGGCAGGTAACGGTTGTCGCTGTACAACAACTCCGTTCCCCAGACGACACCTTTGAACTGGTTGTCGCGCAAGGGCACGTACTTCAACATGAAATCCGTGCCGACCAAGCGCCGCTCGCGTTCCGTTGCCGCCACGCCGCCAGGTCCGGTGAAGGCATCCACTCCGCCCCGGTCGTGCGTGGTCGGGTTCCACAAACCGGACACACCCATCTCGGCCTGCCAATCGGATGTCAGGTCAAAATAGGTGGATAACCGGCTCCAGAAATTGAGCTCGCCGAAGCTCCTGAAGTCGCCTGGATTATTCGGGGGCGCATCGCCGCCAAACGAGTCGCCGACGCCCGCGGTCCAGCTCACATAATGCTCGATCGGCACGAGCCAGTTCACTTGCAAGCCATCCGTGCGCGATTCACCGCCGATGTATTGACTGAGCGCCAGGGGACGATTCACGAACGGCAGTTCATGGTCGTGGATGTACGCCAGCCGGCCAAACTCGCCAAAGAACCGGCCCGCTTTCAATTCCAGGTTCCACGGGAGCGAGGTGGTCTGCAACGCCGCTTCCTCGACGCCCAGCGACGCCTCACCCGTGACCGGGTCAGCGGAACCGTTGATGACCGCATACCCTTTGGCAAACGGATCGACCGAGGCCGCGATGTTCAACTCGATGGACCGTTGCCACACGTCCCACCCGCCGGGGCGGTCGCTCCCGGTCTCATGGGCCCCCTGCGATTGGTAGGAGAAAACCGTTTCCCCGACCAGGCCGATAGCCGGATTGAATTCGCTCAACAAGGTCTTCTTCTGCGCCTCGACCACCGAATCAACCTTGCGGTTCAGTTCCTCCACCTGATCGGGCGTCACGGCCGGCCCGGTCGATGGAACGAGGGCTGGAGCGGCATTGGACTGCGCCGTTTCCAGTTGTTGGATTTTCTGCTGCAACGTTTGCATCTGCTGTTGCATTTGCTGCATCTGCTGTTTGAGCGCTTCCAGCGCTCCGGGATCAACCTCGGCGCGTCCATTGGCCGTTGCCAATGCGATCGCGGCGAGCAAAACAAATCGAAATGTCTTCAAGACAGTTTCCTCCTGGATTGTGTGGCACCATGCCCGGCAATGCCGGCATGGTCTAGTTTGATTGATACGACCCGATGAAGAATTACGCCGGGTCGACAGGAGGAGCGCGGCTGGCCGTGACCGGAAAATACGGCGGAATCGGCAGAACGCTGGTGGGAATTAAAACAAGCTGGCGGACAACCGCGAACCGGACGACCGGCACCGCTTCACACACCGGCACGTCCGTCTTCGCATTGAGGTGCCATTGGCAGGCGGTGCAGCTGTGCGGCTCAGTCCAGCCGTTGGCATCATGGTGATCATGGATACCGCCAAAGACCGACACCAACGTCAGGCAGGTCAGTGCCAGCCATGCCAAGAAAATGTTTCTCTTCCCAACGCGCATGATGTTATTGCAAATATTTTGCAATAACAAAACGGACAAGTCAATGGCAAAATGCGTATTTCGTAAGCCGTCTGACCCTGCCGTTCTTTGCGCCTTGGCGTCTTTGCGCGAGAACTTCTCTCTGTCCCGCGCTTACTCTTCGAACTTCAGTTCGTGCGTGTCGCGTTCCAGGCCGGTGCGCTGGGCGAGGATCTTGTAGAGGTCGGGGCGGCGGGCGGCAATCCATTCCCGGCCGGAGCCGAATTGTTGAATGTTAAGACGTGATAAGCATCTAAAGGTTAGCATGAAAAAGGCTCCGGTTATGGCACCTTGGTTCCAGTCGTTCATCACAACAAAAGGAGCCAGTTATGCCAACCGAAGCCGAGACGAAGTTATACGCGGGGTTGGACTTGCACAAGTCCAATGTCTATTGCGGGATCATCAACCAAGCCGGCCAGCCGATTTATCGGCGGCGCCTGCCGACCGAATTGCCCCTGATTCTGACGGCCCTCGATCCGTATCGAGAACAGTTACAGGCCATCGCGGTGGAATCGACGTTCAACTGGTACTGGTTGGTCGACGGGTTGCAAGCGGCAGCCTATCCGGTGCGCCTGGCCAATCCGGCGGCGCTGGAGCAGTACAGCGGGATCAAACAAACCGACGACGAATCCGACGCCTTGTGGCTGGCCGAGCTGTTGCGGCTGGGGATTCTGCCGGAGGGCTACATTTATCCGGCAGCCGAGCGGCCCATCCGCGACATGTTGCGGCGCCGGATGTTGGTGGTGCGCCAGGCGACCCAATTGGTGTTGTCGTTGCAATCGATGGTGACGCGCCACACCGGGCAAGCCGTCAGCGCAGCCGCGCTGCAAGGCTGGACGCTCAAAGAAGTCCGCGCGACCTTTCAGGATCCTTGCTCACAACAGACGGCCGCCGCTCTCTTGGAATTATTGCGCGAGCAGCGGCGCATCCAGCACGCGTTGGAGAAGCCGGTGCTGGCGGTGATGAAACTGACGGGACCGTTTCAGCGGCTGGTGAGCCTGCCGGGCATCGGCAACATCCTGGGCCTGACGATTGCGTTGGAGACCGGGCCGATCAGCCGTTTTCCCAGCGCCGGCGACTACGCGTCCTACTGCCGGACGGTGAAGAGTTGCTGCACGTCGGCGGGCAAGAAGAAGGGGGAGAACAACCGCAAGAACGGCAACAAGTACCTGGCGTGGGCCTATGTGGAGGCGGCGCATTTCGCGCAACGCTACAGTCCGCGGGCGCAGGCGTGGTTTGCGCGCAAGGTGGCGCGCGCCGGCCGGGTGGTGGCGGTCAAGGCGCTGGCGTGCAAGCTGGCCAAGGCCGTTTACTACGTCGTGCGCGACGATGTGGCGTTCAACGAGAGCCAACTGTTTGGCTGAAGCATCGGCGGCCACCGCCAGCCCGGCGTGGGGTTGGCTCACAACCAACAGATGTGATTGGGAGCGGTGGTCGTCCCCATTTCATCGGCAACGAGGATCGGCTGTTTTGCCTGCTGCGCGAGCCAATGTGGGTTGGACAACTACGCCAGGGGGCGGAGTTGAGCCATGGATTTGTGAAGCAGTCCGGCTGGACACGCGGCGGTACGGAGGGTTTTCTGGGTCCGACGGGCGGACCGGGGCCAAGTCCGGTGGAGCGAACGCTCAGGGCGTGGCCTAGAACCAAATGGGTGACTGAACAAAACAGCGCGACGAAACAACCCCGGCGCGGACAGCGGACTCGGAGCGCGGTGCGAGGTTCGAGCAGTTCAACCGAAGAAGCAGCAACGGCGGCTGGGAAAGCCAATGGGGGAAACTTTTGTCTTGATCGGAACCTTTAATGGGTGACCCCAAGAAACACGAAACCTGATGGAGTGATCCGAAAGTCGTTTGTAGGGCGGGATGCCCCGTTGTTTGGGTATCCCGCCGATAGATTGTCACATCCAACCCGCCGCTGAAGCTATGGCGAGCAAAACGCAGGCGAAAGCGTGCACACACGATCAGCGATATAAAAGCGGGTATTCGGCCAACTTCGACAGCGAATTCAATTCGAGATCCACAATTTAAGAATTAAGAGACTTGACCCCAATGACCCACAACAAATGTGACCCCAATTGCTCTCGACAGCGAAGCTCACAAGTTGCGATTAATATCCAGGGAGATATTCTAAAAGATAAAAGCGATTAGTAGAGTGCGCATCGGAAGAGCTGTCATCAACTCGAGGAGTTGGCTTCCAGAGATAAACACGAGCAATATAACCAAAACCGGGATGGATCTGTAAAGTAGCGTTAATGATTCCCAGGATTGTCGTGTTTGTTAATTTTACATTAACTTTATATCCCCGATATACGACGACCATAATCATTAATGTTTGGTGTGTAACCAGGAATAAAGCGAGAATCAATCTTGTAAAGATTACCAGCAACGTTTGAGGCTAGTGTGGTGTTTGTATAACATGCAACAGAAGTATCCAGCGGAGAATTAAATAATAACTTTCTATTCATTAACCAAATAATTCCGTTGCACTCTTTCCATCTGACGGCTGGAACTTGAGATTGGATATAATTTAATTGTTGCTCGATAGAACCCTTCGGAACATTAGAAGTAAGCGTGATTGTGGACATTTCATCCACCAACTCGCCATTGTAAAGCACTTCCTGGTCATATACTAAAAATTTTAGTTTGTGCTCGTGGCCTATATGGTTAATGCATTGAATGATCGTCTTGTTAGTGAGTTCGTGTGCTTCCATGTTGAGATTTAATTCATTAGTATCGGATGCTCGCACACTAGCGCTGCAGACACATACTATAACAACAAAGGTGATCGAATTTATTAGGGTGTAAGCGCTTTTCATGCAATTAAAGCAGTTTGAAGATTTTAATTCTTCGGGGTCACGTCTTAACATTCAACAATTCGGCCTCCGTCCGCGAATGGATCAATCAACTCCCGCGGTTCATGCTACAAGCCATCTCATAAATATAAAAATTGTCACCCCGAGCTTGCGAGGGGTCGCCAATGACTCTGAAAGACCAGCGTAATTCGTGATTCCTCGCAAGCTCGGAATGACAAATTATTTATGAGATAATAAAACTCTTTGCGCGAGAACTTCCCTACTGTCTGCGCTTATTCTTCGAACTTCAGTTCGTGCGTGTCGCGTTCCAGGCCGGTGCGCTGGGCAAGGATCTTGTAGAGATCGGGGCGGCGGGCGGCGATCCATTCGCGGCCGGTCGCTTGCCTCAACAACGAACCGTCCAGATCGGCCACCACCATCTTGTCGGCGGCTTTCCAGGTCTCTGCCAAAATGCGGCCGTAGGGGTCGAGGATCATGGAGTTGCCGGTGCGGACTTCGTCGTCATCCACGCCGACGCCGTTCGCGAAGATCAGGAACACGCCGTTGTCGTGCGCGCGGCTCGGGAGCCAGCGCATCAACCAGCCGCGGCCTTTTTCGCCGGTGAACTCGCGTTCAATGGCTTTCGGATTCTTGCGGCGGTTATCCCAGACTTTGCGTTCGATGAGGCCCATCAAATGCGGGTTCTTGGTTCGGCAGCCACCGGTCTGATGCGGTGCGAGGACGACGTCCGCGCCTTTCAAGGCGGTGATCCGGCCGTTTTCGTTGACGTTATTGTCGTAGCAAATCAACACGCCGAGCCGGAACCCGTACGGCGTATCGAACACGGTGTAGTCCGTGCCGCTCTTGACCAATGGATGCTCGAACGCCTGCAATTTCCGGTGGCAATGAGTCGTGCCGTCCGGCAAGGCCACGACGTAGCTGTTGTGATAAAAACCTTTCGCGCCCGTCTCGACCAGGCCGGCGCCGATGGTGACTTTGTATTTATTGGCGAGTGCGACAATGCGTTGGGTGCTCGGGCCGCTCGGGACTTTTTCGGCGAGATCGGCCAAGCCTTGCGGCGTCAGATTCCGGATGAACCAGTAACCGGTGATGCAGCATTCGGGGAAAGCGATGACCTTGACGCCGGCCTTGGCGGCCTTTGCCACGAATTTCTCAATGGTCTTCAGGTTGGCGGCTTTGTCGCCGGCTTTGCTTTCCATTTGCACGGCGGCCACGCGCAGTTTGCGGTTGTTGGCTTTGATCTTCGCTTTCATGAATTGGCTCCACTCCGAATCATTCTAGTTTCACCGGCCAAGGCCCGAAGGCCGGTGCCGCCATGTCCTCTGAATCGACGAGGTTGCAGTGCGGCGTGAGTCCTTTTCCATACCAAAGTTGGCAGTCCGGGGGAATACTGCGAATCGTGCGCACCACGACGGTGTCGCCCGATTTCGGCGAGACAAATGCCGAGGCGACCTGGTTGTGATTCGAACCGGGCTTTAAAATCGTAAATCCGCCGATATGATCCTGCGGCTGCAGCGTGCCGTTGACCGAGGCGTACCGAATCAGCAGGGCTTGCGGGTCAGCCGGATCGCGCTCGATCGCCACCGGACGCGGCCCGATTTCGTAGCGGGTATCGCCATACAGATTGCGCCTGACCAACTTGGCGAACCGGTCACCGAACCGCTTCAGGGAACGCGTCGACAGATGTCCCCAGTCATAGGAGGGGAGATCGATGGACGGACACATCCCGCCCGGCGCCAATTCAGGTTCGAGCAGGCGCTGTGTTTCCTGGATCAGATTCCAGTCGGGCAACTCCTCTTCGGTTTGCAACGCGAACGTGGCGATCTGGCTGTAGAAAAAGGGGAGGTCCGGCTGATTCAAATCGTGCCGCAACGCCGATACCAGTTGTTTCATGCGCGCCGCGTAGAGCTTGGCTTTGCCGTCGAATGTATCGGATTCGCCTTGGGCCCAGAGAACGCCCTTGATCGGGCGGCCCACCTTGCGGATGCGACGGAGCGTGGCCTTGTAAAGCGCCATGTACGGATGCCCCGCATAATCCGGCACCCATTCCTCCATGCGCGTGTCGCCTTTGGCGCAATGGATCAAGCCGATGGGTTTGCCGGTGAACTCAGTCATGCGTTTGGCAAACCTCAGGCCCAGGCCCGTGCCGGCGCTCTTCCAGACTTTGGCTGTCTCATAGCGATAGTTGGGGTCGGCAAAATGTTTCTCGCGTTCGCCGCGCATAATGGCGAACGCTTCATCCACCGCGTAATAACGGTCGGCCACGAATGATTCGCGGGCGATGTCCCATTGATCCTGGAGCGAGTAGAGCCAGACGCGGTTGGAAGGTTCTTCGGGGGCTTCGCCCTCACCGGACCCGGCCATATTGGATTGCCCTGCCAGGACCCATACATCAGCATCGGATGGAAGTTGATTGGACATGGGGGGGAGGGGGTGAGTTTAGCTTAACGGGGTGTGGCGAAATAGGTTTTAATCATTTTCCCCTCACCTTAATCCTCTCCCCCGGTGGGGAGAGGAAATTCGCAAGCGGATCCCAAGCTTCTCCTCTCCCCTTGGGGGAGAGGTTGGGTGAGGGGTGGTCGTTGTTGCGTCGGACACCGCACTAGTACACCTTCTCCGTGTACACGCTGGCCAGATCCTTCGGCAGCAGTTCCTGGGCGGTGACCATCCGCTTTTCGACCACTGCGCGGTCGGCGGCATATCCGAGCACCTCGGCCGCAAACGCCTGTTTCACCGAGGTCTCCGGTTGGACCTTGCCGCGCGCGACTTCGTAAAAATGTTTCATCATCTCGCCGTCGCCATTATAGTGATTGCGCTGGAGATAATCGAATTTGTATTCCTGCCGGTCAGCGTAGGTGCCGTAGCGCGGGCAGAAGAGGATGCGTCCGCCGAATTCGGCGCCAAGGTCGATTTCCAGCGCTCCTCGCGTCCCTTGCACCTCATAAATGCGGTGATGATAACTGCGCGGCGAGAAAAACCATTGGATGTACGTCCCAAACCGCCCGTTCGCGAACTTGATCAAGGCGTGCTCGTTGTCCGGCGCGTCCACGACCGAACTGAATACGCACAGGTCGTCGGTCGTCTCGAGTTCTTCCACCTTATATTGACCGGAGCGGAACCGGGTGTTCTGAATGCTTTCCGGGCAGACGACCCGGTCGTCGCAATTGCGGCAGCGCAGGTCGGCAGGTTTATTGCCCCCAAACGCCTGCAGGGCCCCGAACGCCGCGACGGTGTCCGGCCAGGTTTCCAGAAACCAGAGCATGATGTCGAAATCGTGGGTGGCTTTCTCAATGAACATCCCGCCGCCGAACTCCTTCTGACGCCGCCAATTGTGGTACATGCCGTTTCCGTAATGGCAGTGCTGGACAAAGCGCACCGAACAGACATCGCCAATATCGCCCCGCTGGATCATCTTCTTTGCTTCCCGCAAAATCGGGGCAAACCGCATGCAATGACCGACCATCAATGGCGCACGATAGTTTTCGGCGAACCGAACTACGTCGCAGATCAGGTTGAAATTACATTCCAACGGTTTCTCGAGTAAAATCGGCAACCCACTGTCCTTCAACTCATTGAGATTCTGAAGATGAACATTGTTGGGGGTGGCGATCATCACTGCATCCAGGCTTTCCTTCGCCAGCATATCGCTGACGGACAGGTAACGCTTGGGGGAAAGGCCGTAACGTTTGGAGGTCTTTTCGTACGATTCCAATGATGGTTCGACGCAGGCCACGGGCGCCAGCATGCCCCCGAGGGAGTCATGGCCGCCGCGCGCAACAGCTCCGCCGCGACCGCCCCACCCGATGATTCCGAAGTTCAATTTGTCCTTTTTCAACATGGCCGACATAGAGTAATAATGATTTTCAGCGTTGTAAAGAATTAAATTACTATAAATTATTGTAACCAGAGACAGCGCTTTGGTTCGCAAACCATATAGGAAAATCACATGCCAAGTTCAACGCCGAAAACTCTTCAGGTCTCCTGTGTCCAAATGCACTGGGCGAAGTCGCTGGAGTTCAACCTCGAACGCACCCTCCATTATATCGAAGCTGCGGCCGACTATGGCAGTCGGGTCGTTCTGTTCCCGGAAGCCAACCTGACCAGTTATTACTTCCCGTACCTCGTCGAATTGGACCAGAAAGCGGTTCTCGACGCATTGGCTAAGACGCAAGCCGCCGCCAAAAGGCACAAGATTTGGGTGATCGCCGGCACAATCCAGAAAACGCCGGACAAATTCCTCAACTTGGCCCACATCATCAATCCCGCCGGGAAAATCGTTCATGAGTACGCCAAGGTGAACACTGCCGGCGCCGACGAAAAGAAGTATTGCCGCGGCGGCAACAAGCTCTCGCTCTTTGAAATCGACGGCATCATCTGCACACTGGTGATCTGCCGTGACGGCCGTCATCCCGAACTCTACCGGATTCCCGCCATGGCCGGCGCCCAGATCCTGTTTCACCCCTCGTGCAGTTCCGACGAGATCGAAGCCGTTTGCTGGAAACGGACCTCCGGCCGCGCGCAGCAACCGGTCGGCCCCAACTCCAAGATTTTCCACTGCGTCGCCAACACCATTGGCGAAGCCCCCGACGGCAAACAAACCTCCAGCGGTTCATCGTTCATCCGCGAACCCAACGGCATCCCGCTGGCCGAAGCCGGCTACTACCAGGAAGAAATGATCACCGCGGTACTAGATCTCTCCCGCGCGGATCGTTCCTACATCCTCGATAGTATGAAAAATCCCCCGTTCCTGGCCAAACGCTGGCAAACCATGCTCGCCGAAGTCAAAGCGCGGGCCAACGACAAACCGGAATGATTGGGCGCGGCGAAATTGTAGCCGCGAAACTCTTTCGCGGACCAGCTTCGATCAGGCGAACCAGGGTTTCACTTCCGGGTTTACGGCGCGCTCCGGCCATTTGCCGTGCAGGACATCGATCACCGCTTGAACGGCCCGTTGTCGGCAATCCTGCGCTGCCTCTTCAGAGACGGCCGCCATGTGTGGCGTCAAGAGCACATGATCGAGCTTGAACAGGGGATGAGTCGTGGGAAATCCGCCCTCGCCAAACACGTTGACGATCCCGAAGACGTCGAGTGCGGCATATCGAATCACGCCTTCTTGGAGCGCCGTCGCGAGGTCGTCTTCGTTGGTCAGTTCGCCGCGGCCAGTGTTGACGAGAATCGCCGTGCGTTTCATTTTTCTGAACTGCGGCATGGCCAGCATGCCCCGGGTCTGCGGCAGCAGCGGGCACAACGGGCAGAGATAATCGGCTTCAGCAAGCAACGTGTCGAGGCCGACACTGATGACCTTTTCCCGCGACGCCAATTCCGGTGTCAGACACGGGTCATGGGCCAGCACCCGCAGCCCGAAGGCCCGGCAGCGTTGGGCGACCGCGCGACCGATCAGGCCGAAGCCAATGATCCCCACGGTCTGGCAACTCAGCCGGTGCAGGTCGGCAATCGGCGCCGGTTTTCGTCCCTGGCGCATCTCACAGTCCAAGTATTTGATTTGTCGCGCGGCGGCCAGCAACAACGCCATGGTATGGTCCGCGACCTCGGCGGTAAACGCATCGGGTAGATTATTGATGATGATCCCCTTCTGGGTGGCGGCCCCGATGTCGATTTTGTCGACGCCGGTCCCCATGCGTGAGATGATCTTGCAACGAGTGAGCGCCGCGATGACGGTGCCCCGCAGCCAAGACGAGACCACCACGATGGCATCCGCGTCCCGGCATACCGACAAGATCTCTTCGTCCGTTGCGCCTTCGGATTCGATGAATTCCGCGTCGAACGGTGCGAGCAAGTTGCGTTCAATCTCGGCGGTTGGCCACGTGTGGGCATTCAAACGGACAACGCGCGGCGATGAGCAAACAGGCATGGGTCGTGTCTCTGGCATCCTATTTTGAATAACGCACTCGGCGATGACCGACGGTAAACGGGGATTTTGGCGATGAGCGTGCCGCCAGGCTGGCGCGAATGGCGGCGATACTTTTCCCGGTCGCCTCCCACATCGACACCACGTCGGCGGCGCACCAGAACATCCGCATTCCCTTGTCCCGCCAGTACCGCACCCATACCGGGTCGCCACCTGCAATGCCCGGCATTACCCGATGTCGGCCACAGGCGGCAATGACCGTCTTGACGGCCTTCAGGTAACGGGGATTGTCGAGTTCACCCGGAATCCCCATTCCAATTGAAAGATCGTCATTGCCAACCACCCCCACATCGATGCCGGGAACCGACAGAATGTTGTCAATGTCCGCCAGCGCTTCGGCGGTCTCAATCTGGATGCCGACCATCACCTGACGGTTGACGTACGCGATCTGCTTCTCGAGCTTGGGCCAGCCCACGTAATTGCCGATCGGACCGGTGCTGGCGCCAAGCCCGCGCTGACCCACCGGCGGATACTTGATGGTCTGCAAGACGAGTTCGACATCCTTCCGCGTCCGGACGCGTGGCACCATGATACCGTCCGGCGCCTGGTCCAGTGTCCGGTTTAACTCATGGTAACTCGCATCGGCAACCCGCACGATCGCGGGGATCTCCAGGGCGCGGCACAGCCGGATGTGTTCCAGAACGGTCTCGCTATTCAGCGCGGTGTGTTCACGGTCAATCATCACCGCGTCGTACCCGTACGAATGGTACATCTCCACCGCGCTGCCGGAACGGCTGTCCATGATGCAACCAACCAACAGCACCTCGCCTTTGGCGACCCGCTTCTTCAAAACTCCAGTGCATCCACGCATTCGATTTTCCTCTTCTTGGCGAAAGTTACGGTTTCTGGTCGACAGAGTCGAGCGGACTCTCAAGAAAGCGGTTGTACGATGCGGATCTGCGACGTTGTCAGCCAATGCCTTCCAACCGATCATGATAAACATTGACCAACTTATTCGTTTTCAGCAGGGACTCGATTTTAGGCCACCATCGGGCAAGTAGGTAATGGTATTGTGTGCGGCGGAGATTGCCAAAACGTAAATGCACCACCCGGGGTGGCGGTGAACTTGTGATGATCCGATCCGAAAAATCCGCATCCTTGCTGACGATGACCAGATTCTGCAGGCGGGCAAAATTCCATATTTGCGAATCGGATGGGTTTTGCCCAACGTGGGACAGCGGAATAATCGGAAGTTTTGGCGAGAACACCAGACGCGAAGGCACATTGCCGTCGAACAGGTAACCCTTCATCTCGTCTGAACGAGAGAGAAATGGTTGCCCATGACGCGCGAAGCGTAATTCAAGCAGGCTTTCACGTCGGCGCGGGTCAGCTTAGGGTATTCTTCCAAGAGATCCTCGATCGAATCCCCAGTTGCAAGAAACTCCAAAACTGTCTGCACCGTGATGCGCGTCCCGCGAACCACAGGCCGTCCGTTACACACATCCGGTTTCACTGAAATTCGTTCTGACACAATGCAAGACTACCACATCCGAACGGGCGAATCCAAGTGGGAATGGGTTCAATCCTGGCGGAAGTGTTTCGGCGGTGATGTGGCAGCGCGCGATGATGAATACAAGATCAACACACAACCGCTTTGTGAATATTGACAGACACCCGGAAGCGTAATTCCAATTGCTAAATTGACAGCACGCCTTTTCTATTTGCACGCGGGCGGGGAACGGATTATCGTCGGCTTGTTCTTTTTCCAACAATTTTGGTCGTGCTAGGCGGGGAGTTAGCGGTTCCCCATGCCAGCAACCCGCTATAGCTGGGCGGAATTCCCCGGGGAGGCGGCGCAGTGGGCGAGCGAGCCGCAGGGCGGCGTTGAGCGTTGGGTCCGATGCAATGGATGCGGGTGAAACCCGCCAGGGCCGGAAGGCAGCAACGGTAAACTTGATGTTTCATGTGCCGTCGGGTCGCCTGACGGGAGCCTCAACTGCGGTAAGCAAGCCGGCCGCGTTTGTCGAGCCGGGGTGCACGGCCTTTTTTAATGCAATGAGCGATGGGCGATGAGTCATGAGCACTGAGTTAACAACTGAAGTTCGAGGAGGCGCGAATCGACACGTGAAGTTGTCCTTCGCCGCGCTCCATTCTCAGTCCTCTGTCCTCAGTCTTCGGTCTTCAGTCTTCCCTGCTCAGTCTTCGGTCTACACTCATGGCTGAACAATACCAAGTACTGGCCCGCAAATGGCGGCCGCAGCAGTTCGATGAAGTGGTCGGACAGGAACATGTCACGACCACGCTCAAGAACGCGATTGAACAGGAGCGCCTCGCGCATGCCTACCTGTTCGTCGGCCCGCGCGGCATTGGCAAGACATCGACGGCGCGTATCTTTGCCAAGGCGCTCAATTGCGTCAAAGGCCCGACCATCACGCCCTGCGACAAGTGCGACAACTGCAAGGAAATCGCCAACGGCAATTCACTCGATGTGCTCGAGATCGACGGCGCCTCCAACAACGGCGTCGAGCAGGTGCGCGAACTCCGCGAGACCTGCCGGTACGCGCCCGCCCGCGGCAAATTCAAGATCTACATCATCGACGAAGTCCACATGCTCACCACGGCGGCGTTTAATGCGTTGCTGAAGACGTTGGAAGAACCGCCCGCGCATGTGAAATTCATCTTCGCCACGACCGACCCGCAAAAAGTGCTGCCGACAATCCTCTCGCGGTGCCAGCGGTTCGACCTGAGCCGGATCCCGGCGGCGTTGCTGGTGAAACATCTCAAGAAGATCGCGAAGGATGAGAAGGTGTCGGTCGAGGACGAAGCCTTGGCGGCGATTGCCCGCGGCGCCGAAGGCGGGATGCGTGATGCCGAGAGCACGCTCGATCAATTGATCGCGTTTTGCGGCAACAAGATTGCCGAGAAGGATGTGCTGTCGGTCTTCGGTTTGGTCGCACACGATAAGATCGCGGCCTTGACCGATGCTCTGATCGACGGCGAAACCAACTCGGCCCTGAAAATCGTCAAGGAACTCGACGATGTCGGCAAGGATTTGCAGCGGTTGCTCGCCGATTTGCTCGATCATTTCCGGAATCTGCTGGTCCTGACTTTGGGCGGCGACAGCGGCCAACTGGTGGATGTGCCCGACACCCAGATGGATTTGCTGCAAAAACAGGTCGGGCGCATCGATTCCGATGCCGTGTTGCGAATCATTGATGCCCTGGCTGCCGCCGAAGGCCGGCTACGCTACGCATTGTCAAAGCGCATTTTCTTCGAAATCGCTCTGGTTCGCGCCATCAAAGCCCGTCAAATGGTGAGCCTCGAGACGGTGCTGAAAAAGCTGAACGATCTGAAGGGCCAAATGGATACTGGGGGCGGTGTAGCAGCCTCTCCTTCTGCAACCGCACCACGCACAACGACAGCCGCCGGGCCTTCGCCCGCCGAAGGACTTCGGCCCGCAGGCGGGTCAGCCGCTGCTACACTCGGAATTGACGAAGCTTGGGCGTCCGCGGTCGAACATTTGGGTAAAGTGAATCAGATGGCCAAAGTCTATCTCGCCGGCACAAAACCATTGTCGTTCACCAACGGCGCGTTAGTGATCGGGTTTGATCCCGAATTGGCCGGCAATTTGGAATTGGCGGACACGGTTCGCACCAAGGAAATTCTTCAGACCAAGCTTAAAGAATTGTTACACACGCAAGTGATGCTGAAATTCGAGTTGTCGGCTTCGGTGGCGCCGTCGCCCGTGGCGAAGAAGCCAGCCGCCGAACCTGCGAAGGCCGCAGCAGCGACGCCGGCGCGGCCAGTCGTCGAAGCGCCGCGTCCGACCACACCCGAAGAATTTAAGAATGACCCGCTAATTAAGAAAGCATTGGAAATTTTCAAAGGAACAATCGTCGAAGTCAGAAAGTGAGAACATGCCATGGCTGGATTAGGAAAATTTTTGAAGCAGGCGCAGAAGATGCAGGAGCAGATGCAGAAAGTTCAGGAGGAACTTGCCGCGCGTGAAGTGGAAGGTTCCGCCGGCGGCGGTGCGGTCAAAGCCGTGGCGAAATGCGACGGCTCCATCGTCCGCATCAAGATCGATCCGAAAGTGATCGATCCCAAGGACGCCGAAATGCTCGAGGACCTCGTGCTCAGCGCCGTGACGAACGCCCTGGAAGTCGCCAAGAAGACGCAGTCCGACGAAATGGGAAAAGTCACCGCCGGGATGAACATCCCCGGCCTGCAAATGTGATCAGGGGAGGGCGAGGCTCCTGCCGAGCCGCATCACGTAAGGGGCTCGGCGGGAGCCTCGCCCTCCCGGGAAATCTTTATGGACTATCCGAAACCAGTCCAGAATCTCATCACGCAGGTTGCCAAACTCCCGGGCATCGGCAAACGTAGCGCGGAACGCATTGCCCTGCATCTGTTGAAGGCCAGCCCGGACGTCAGCCGTCAACTCGCTCAAGCCCTCATCGACACCAAATCGAAGATTCGCAACTGCAGCCGTTGCGGCAACTACACCGAAGCGGACCCGTGTGAAATTTGCCAGGGCGCGCGGCGCGATCAATCCATCATCTGCGTCGTCGAAGGCCCCAACGACATTCTTTCGCTGGAACGCACGGCCAGTTTCAACGGCGTCTATCACGCGCTGATGGGCCGCATCTCGCCGCTCAACGGGATCGGCCCGGAAAATCTGCGCATCGCCGCCTTGATCGCGCGCGTGCAAACTGAAACGCCCGCCGAAGTCATCATCGCGCTTGGCGCCGAAGTCGAAAGCGAAGCCACCGCCCAGTACATTGCCGAGCAACTCAAGCCGCTCGGCGTCGCCGTCAGCCGCATTGGTCTAGGCCTGCCAGCCGGCAGCGCCCTCGAAGCCGCCGACGAAGTCACGCTGACAAGCGCGATCCAAGGCCGGCGCAGTTTAAAGTAAAGTTTGTCATCCCGAGCTTGTCGAGGGATCGCCAATTACTGCTGACATTTCCAGAGTCCCAGGATGGAATCCGGATGTTCCTTCACACTCGTCGCACCGGCTTTGCCCCGGTACGACCGCGTGTCACATTCGAGCCGGTACGGCGGATCCAGCTTCAGCAATTTGAACCGCTGACGATCCTTGGCAAACAATTGCACTGACTCCCGCGCACGTATTTCAATCAGATCATTGGCGGCCTCCGGATGCAGATGAAGCGCGCCTTCATGAAAACGCTCGTATTCTTCACCGCTGAGTTCATCGCCAGAACCGCCGATTGTGCCCTCGAGCACGGACGCCGTCACCACCCACGGAGTCAGCGCCGCCACTTCCTTGGTGAACGCGAGTTCTCCCGAGGCGAAGATCAGCGGCACACCCAATTCACCCGCGCCGAACGCGCCCTCGCCGTATTCGCCGATCGAAACACCATTCAATCGCTGGTCACGAACATCCCACCAACCGGTGTGTGTCAGGTGCGAAAACGGCGTGCCAGCCTTCGCGTGTTGCCCCACGTACGCCATCGCGTGAAATGATCGATCCAACCCAAACGGTCGGACGACCGGTCCCCAACCACGAATCAGTTTCGCCCGCCGATCCAGCAATTCGATATTCACCGCGCCCGCTCCGTGTCCATCAGCCACCACAATCTCATCGAACCCATGATCAGTAAACGCGCGTATCGCCGCATTGATCTCGTTGGTGAGAAAACGCTTCGCCGTTTCGTAATACCGGCCGGTCGGATACAGCCAGTCCGCCCCGTTGATGACGCCGGCCACTCCTTCCAGGTCGGTCATGATGAAAAGTTTCACGCACCGAGGATGGCGGCGTGGATTTATACGCGCAAGCTGATTTTGGGCAGTGCTGGAGGGCCACGCTCCGTCGTGGCCGAGAGCCAAGAAGGCGGCCACGACGGAGCGTGGCCCTCCAATGTAAACACAGGATTTCAAATGCTTGAGCCGTTTCTCAAATGCCATTACAGTCCACGCGCGTGAAAGTTGGCCGTAAAAATTATCGAGCAGTTTGGATGGAAGGCCGGGACGTGGTGGTGATCAACCAGCCGCTCCTGCCGCATCGGTTCGAGCTGCTCCGCCTGAAGAACCATCGTCAGACCGCCAACGCGATCACCACGATGATCATCCGCGGCGCCGGCACGATCGGCGCCACCGCCGGATACGGGATGGCGCAGGCCTACCTCGAAGGCGTCGACCTCGACCAGGCTTACGCCACGCTGTTGCACACGCGTCCGACAGCGGCCGATTTGAAACACGCCCTGGACCGCGTCCGCGCCAATGCCCGCACTGCTGCCGAAGCGGTTGCCGTCGCGAACGAAATCGCCGACGAATACGTCGTCCGCATGCAGGCCGTTGGGAAATTCGGCCTGCCTCTGATCAAGAACGGTTCGCGCATTCTCACGCATTGCAACGCCGGCTGGCTTGCGTTGGTCGACTGGGGCAGTGCGCCCGCGCCGATTTATCTCGCGCATCGCAAGGGGCGCAAGGTGTTCGTCTGGGTGGATGAAACCCGCCCGCGCAATCAAGGGGCCAATTTCACCAGTTGGGAATTCATGCAGGAAGGCATCCCGCACAAAGTCATTGCTGACAACGCCGGCGGTTTTTACATGCGGCGCGGCGAAGTCGACCTGTGCATCGTCGGGGCCGATCGCGTTGCGGCCAACGGCGATGTCGCCAACAAAATTGGCACGTACCAAAAGGCCGTGCTCGCAAAGGAAAATGGCATTCCGTTCTACGTCGCGATTCCAAGTTCCACCATCGATCTCAAATGCAAAACGGGCGACGACATCCCGATTGAGGAGCGCGCTGAGGACGAAGTCCACTACGTCGGCCGCACGCGCATCACGCCCAAAGGCGCGCGCGCCGGCAACCCGGCGTTCGATGTAACCCCCGCGAAATACGTGACCGGCCTCATCACCGAGCGCGGCATCATCAAACCAGCCGAATTGCGGCGCATTTTTGGATCGCATTGAATTCCCCGACTGCCATCATTTTCGACCTCGGGAATACGTTGATTCGTTTTGACGAACGGCTCTTCGCATCGCGCATGTCGGCCCATACCGGCCGCAGCATCGATGAACTGGCCGTCTATTTTCATCAATCACCGCATGTGATTGCGTTCTCCCGCGGATTGCTGTCACCGGAAGCCTTTGCCGGGCTGGTGGGAAAGGAACTGGGGTTTGCCGGAACGTTCGACGAGTTCCGCACCATTTGGTGTGAAATCTTCGATCCCATGGAGGACATGCTTTCCCTCGCCAGCAATCTGAAAGGCCGGTACCCGCGCATCATTTTGTCGAACACCAACGCGCTCCACGTCGAGTACATTTGCCGGCAGTACCCGGTCATGAAGGAATTCGACGGCCTGGTTTTTTCCAACCTCATCGGCCTGCTCAAGCCCGACGTGAAAATCTACGAGTACACCTGCCGCCAGTACGGTTTGGAACCCGCCCGGACGGTTCTCATCGACGATCTACCGGCCAACATCGAAGGCGCGCGCCAAGCCGGTCTGCAAGGCATTCTCTGTCTCAATTTCCCCCAAGTGCGGCAGGAGTTGACGAAACTCGGCGTACCGTTTATATAAAGCCTTCCGCATCAGTTCCCCGGTAGCTCAATGGTGGAGCGAGTGACTGTTAATCACTAGGTTGTAGGTTCGAGCCCTACCCGGGGAGCCAATTTTACTCCCTCAGAATCAGGGTGTTGCGCATTTTGTGGCGTGACACCCTGATTGTTTTTTTGGCAAGGCTAGTCACACACCAAAAAAATACTGTCGTGGGCTGGCTATTGATCCAACAACATCCGTATTGGCTCACCGGGGGTAGCAGCGGGTGATCATTGACAGACTTCGATGGCGTTTGTAGTGTCGCTTGCAAATTCTACGAAAACTTCGCCCTGCTCATAAAATATCAAAACCGATGAAGAGATTTGCAACAATCTGGCTGGTGTTGATGGTCGGGTTGTCAGCCGCAGTTCTCATCGCGACTTCTACCCAGGGCGACAGTATCGGGACAGACTCCACAGGAGCGTGGAAGACTCTGATAAGGACCAATATTATCTTTCGTGGCACTACCCCCGAAGTTGTTGCGGTGGTCGTAACCAATCGGATTTCAATGGAGAAGTACGAGCAGGAACGGTTTCAAAGGCAAAAAGTGGCTGAGGAAGAGCACCTATGGAGAGAGAAGCTCACCTTGGTTCACGATGGCATCAGACGTGATGAAGTTGAAAGAAGTCTGCACTTGGTGCCAGTGAACCGCTTGGAAGTTGGTCCCGCAGCTCTAACGGGTGCTTGCCCGTATCTCGTGCAATACAGGCTCGATGATCATTGGACGGTCGGGATTCGCTATGATGGCTCCGAAAGCACAAACAAAGTTTGCAACGCCTCCAATATGACGTTCCTCCGATTTGTCGCGGACATTGACTGGTCGCGTTATTGATCCATCACGTTCGATGTTGCACCATGTTCGTTCTTGCTCTCCCTGTCTCTGCACAAGATCTACCCGCCGCTGGGGTTCGTACTGAGGGTCTAGAAGTGGTGAGCGCGGGTGCCCATATAATGGAGGTATCGGTATCCCTTTGCAGTTGGCTTGTCGAATGATTCTCATTACAATCAAGAGCTTCTAAACCCATAGATTATGTGGCCTCCACCTATAGTTTTTTTCCTTTGGGGTAGATTCGATCGATAAAACGTCTGGCTTCCTCTGTTTTCTGCTCATCCGTCGTGACTAGCCGACACCGGCTGGTTATATTCACTTGGTCAACTTCGATGATACGGTTGGTGACCAGGGAGGCATCAACCTCATCTCGTACCACAATCGTGTGGTCTCGATATTCCGTTTGTGTTGGCTTCATACCGCATTCTATCTCATTTTGTACCGCAGAACGAGGACTGATGACTTGTCGCAATTACCGCGATTGTCGACTACGGTGAAGCGGAGGCTGAACATGCGTGATGTAGCGACTAAACCGGCGTCAACGCCGACCCCGCCAAAAGTGGAAACCAAACCGGCAGACAAACCACTGACCAGTGCCGATGCCACACCAGTTGAAAAGCTCGAAACAAAAGCTGTTGGCAAGGCAGAGAACAGACAGGCAGGCAAAGGGTCAAAGCGACGGCCCTTCAACGCCAGGCAATTTGGGTCAAATTATGAATCAATTCGCTGGGGCAAAGGACACTCCCAGCTTCCAAAGCATTAAATGCGGACGACACGGATTAAAAAGCAGTGCTAGTGCGAGAAAAATGCCCGAGCCGATTGTGATGACCACACGATTAAACGTTGATGACGCTTCTGTAAGGCATCGCGCGAGTTTCGATTTGGACATGGGCCCTGTTCGCCACGGGTCTCTGGTGGCTGGCAAAAGGGTTTGACAGCACCAGGGCGGGCTTGAGCAGTAAACAGCACACACCGTCCATCCCGGCCAAAGATCCATCCTTCCCACAACCACCCCAGATGTTGCCCCCGATACGTGAAGACATTACAACCTGCCAGCCAAGCCACTGGGGTGCCGTCTTGCAGAAAGATCGACTCCTGATTGTGGTCAATATACGCAACGGCTTGTCCGTGAACATCCCATAGATCTTTTAACATAGAGAGCAATCCCGAGAACTGCTTAATAATACACCCGCCCAACATCGAAACCTAATTTATTCGCTGTCCGCGTTAAGTATTCACGCGGCTATGGAAGCAATTAGTAGCTATTTCAACGATTAAGAGTATATTGTGTGGATTGTTGGGGCAAATAATTGAGCAGGTCGAAACCTGATTCTCCTCCTTTAAGCCACTGCAGTTAATGCCAGCGCCGACACAAAGGCTATTTATGATTAAACAAACAAGACGGCTCGGTCCACGTGCTGAATATCGTGAAGAACAAGGGCGACGGGTGGTTGCCTCACCCAGTTTGGCCGCAGCCTATAGCAAGCTGAAATCTTTGACCGTCAATTTCGACTACAATGCACCGGACGGGATCAGGCGCTATCGGCAAGTCGCCTACGATGTAAATCTTGATCATGCCAAATCCGTCTTTCGTCTTGATTGTTGCAATGGCGAATGTGTTCAAGGGGATCACGATCTGACCGATGAGATTCAAGAGGCCATCGCCAGCCGCTCCAAGACAGTTGCCGGCGAGTTGTGCTGTAATGGTTGGCAGAACAAGGACTCGATCAAGAGGATAAAGTGTAATCATGTGCTCCACTACAAGTTGAAGCTGGGGTATGGCCGTTGAATGATGCAGTGAAGGTGAAGCGCAACAGCCAGGCAAAGACAGAGGCAGTCATGCTGCCGCTATTGAATTTGACTCCTGCGGAGATAATGATTGCTCATCGAATATCGATCAGAAATGGCACGGTCATCAGGACTATAACGCCCAGAGTGACCAGTAACTCCATTTCCAACCTCATACACTGACTGCGCTTTTCTAACTTGTCCATGCACAATCCGTATCAAAGACCTTCTAAAGCAGTCTATGGGTTCCACAATCTTAGCAAGGCTTGGATTGTTGCTGACGGAAACACCAACAAATCATCGGTCGATGCGGAATTGCAAAGCTTCTCGGTTTAATCGGCAGCGGCAGTATACCGATTGGTGATGCTTTTGGCGCGGTTCGCGTCATACCTATCGTTTCTCCTGAATTCGAAAGTACAAGTCACGAGCGTGCCGTATCTGGCTCCGGGCTTAATCGAAAGTGATCCGCCGATTACCGCCGCCCGATACTCCATTATTTTCAGACCCAAGCCCTCCCGCGTGGGCTGCTTGAAACGCAGCCCGTCGCTTCTGATCGTGAGATATTGGCGATCACCAAATCGCCCGGTTGCAAGGCAGACATGTCGCGAGTGGCCATGCTCCATCGCGTTGAACACCGCCTGCTTGGCGATCAAATAGAGATGTGTCGAAGTTTTGTCATCCTTGAGGAGGAGCGGCGCATGGCATTCGAACTGGCACCGGATATGATGGCGGTTGCTGATTCGTCCCGCGAAGTCCCGAAGCGCCATCTCAAGATCGCCGGCTTTGACCTCCGCTGCGAGCCCGTGCGAAATGTCGCGGATTTTAACATTCGCCTCCTGGACAATCCTCACCACCCTCGACACCTCGGCTGATTCCGGTTTCTTATCAATATGAGCCGCGGCCTCCGCGCCCAGGTAGGCAGCGGCCGCCAGCTCCGCGCAGATCGTGTCGTGCAAGTCACGCCCGATGCGGTGTTGCTCATGCAGGAATGAATCGCAGACCTCGTTCTTCAATTCGGCGATACGCTCCTCCTGTTGATGCAGTTGAACCTTCAGTTCATGCACTGTTGCTTGCCGTTTTTGTTGTCCGGCGGTCTTCATTCCTAAGGCACCCTAAGCCGCATCGCATCGAACGCAAGAGCGAACCGGTTGCTAATTTAAGCACGGATGCATCAGCCGCCGCCGTAGTTTCCCCAAAAACTTCCTGACAGTTGCCCCATTAATGATGAACGGACCGCTTGTGGTGGTGGCGAAGATCCCGCAGATGTCGGAATCCCACCAATTTTTTCAACTTCTCATCCCACAACCGGAAGTTCAAAGACTTCAAACTGGAGAATAGTGTGATCGGTTTAACTCCTTGAAACATCAGATGTGCTTTATGGCACCGCTCCAAATTGTAGTTGGGAATCCGCGAGCTGAGATGATGAATGTGGTGGTAGCCAATGTTGCCCGTAAACCATTGGAGAATTTTTGGTAATTTGTAAAACGAACTGCCTTGCAATGCGGCTGCGGTATAATCCCACTCCTCACCTCGTTCCCAATACACTCCTTCAAATTGATGTTGGACATAAAACAGCCAGAACCCGGCTGATCCGGCGACAGCGATGACCACCAGTTGAAGCAATAAATACGCTTTAATACCAATCAGGGCGCTCATTCCGGCCACCATTCCGAGAATGGCCAGATTCATCCAATACACAGAGGAGCGTTCTTTCCGGTTGGCTTTGGCCGAGGGAAAACGCTGTTTCACCAACATCGCAATGACTGGTGCAATCACAAACAGGATGATCGGGTTTCGCGCCAGACGATACGCGAAGCGTTTCCAGACCGACGATTCAAGGTATTCTTGGACCGTCAAAGTCCAAATGTCGCCGGTGCCACGTTTGTCCAGTTGGCCCGCCGAAGCGTGATGGATGGCATGTTCCCAGCGCCAGTGATAAAACGGCGTGAAGGTCAGCACCCCGGAGATAAACCCCACGATTTCATTGGCCCGCCGTGATTTGAAGAACGAACCGTGTCCGCAATCGTGAAAGATAATGAAGATCCGCACGACGAATCCACCCGCCAGTATTGTTAGGGGAATCGTGAGCCAGACAGAAATGGCTAGGCTGCGATACATCAGGTACCACAGCAGAGCATAGCCGCCAAAGGTATTGATGATTTGCCAGATCGCGCGCCCTGTCGATGGGTGCTGGTACTTCTCTACAATCTGCTTCCAGACCGCTGTTTCAGGCAGGATGTCTTGGGCCTTTTCATCTGCCGAGTCGTCCATCGAATACTACCTCTACTCTTTAATTTACCCCGAAACGACATGGGTGCAAACGCAGAACAGCGGTGGACTCACGTGATCTACAGTTGTTTTGTTTATGTTACCCGGTTGCCAGAGTATCAAATGCGAATCAGCATGATCTCAAAAGTCCCGCTCTCGAAGTTTTCTTTTGGTCAACTCACGCAGTTCACGCATTTCAGTGTCTGATTCTTCGGTTCCGACACTCGGCTGTTGGGCCCACTTACCGTCTCAGAACCAGCACGACGACTATGATGATGACCACCAGTCCAACACCGCCAGCCGGATAACCCCAGCTGCTTCCTCCGTGTATTTCCCATGCCAGTATCGCAGTTGCTATTGCATTCATGTATCAGATCTTTGTCTTGTTGTTGGGTTTGCCCGTTCCGGGTATCTGTCGCTTCCTTCCGCCTTGTCACAACGGCCGAAGTCTCAATCAATGACATCTGGGTGTCATGCGGGCGCATCAATGCGACTCAGGAAAATCACCGCCGGCACAATGCTCCTACAAAGAAGAGAGTGACGAAGATCAAGAGGAATGAGGCCCATGTTTTTCTACGTTTCTGACGACCACTTCAGCGTATGCCAAGGACAGTCCGCTTTCTATAGGGCGATCACCCCATAAAAGGAAACTGCGATGAATCAATTCCAAATCAAAGGCGATTGGAATATTGCTAAAGGCAAGTTGATCGAATCAGTTTCACCGCCACGAGTTGTCGCAGTGAAGCCATAACGAACGCCTGAATCACTCCAGTTGCTGGATCAATTCTTGAGAATTGAAATCGGTGCGGTGCAGCTCACAACGACTCCGCCATTTTCTCCGTTGCGGATTTCCAATACGCCTTCCACCATTTGAGCCCGGTAATGCATGATGGCCATCCCCATGCCGCTCCCATTCCGGGCACCTTCGCAAAGGCCGACACCATCGTCCTCGACACGGAGCATGAAATTGCTTTCCGCCACCGACAGGCAAATGCGGATCATTTTGGCTTGGGAGTGCTTGCACGCGTTGTGCGCGGCTTCCTGCGCAATCCGGAATAATTGGATGGCCAGTGAAGTTTTGATGGTGGTGTAGAGCGGATTATGATCCGATGCAACCGAACAGGTGATATTGAATTGCTTTTCAAGATTTCGCGCGGCTTCCTCCAAGGCTGACGACAAGCCGAGTTTTTCCAGCTCGACGGGATAAAAGCCTTTGGCCAGATCCCTCGATTGATCCACGCTTTTTTGAATTAACGATTCCAGCCGGCCCAACTCGCGCGCCAGCGGGGGTGAGACATTTTGCATTTTCGACTTGAGGGTATGTGCGAGATAAGACATTCCGGCCAATTGTTGGCACAGGCCGTCATGCAATTCCTGGCCCAACCGGAGTTGTTCACGCTCGATGGCCCGGGCAATCCCGGTTTCCAGGCGCCGGCGCTCCCTGATCTCAGTTTGGAGAGCCCGCGTCTTGCGGAAAAGGTTCACGAAAACGGCGACCTTGGATCGCAAGATGACCGGATTGCAGGGCTTGATGAGATAGTCCACTGCGCCGGCATCATAGCCACTGAGCACCTGATCGCCTTCCTGATAATAAGCGGTCAGGAAAATGATGGGGATGTGACGGGTTTTCTTGCGCTGCTTGATGGTGTGGGCCAATTCCAGTCCATTCATGCCCGGCATGCGGATATCAAGGAGGATGGCGGCAAACTCATGCGTCATCAGCGCCAGCAGGGCCTCTTCGGCGGTCCGGGCGTGGACCAGACTGTAATCTGGTGAATCAAGGATGCTCGCGAGGGCGGTGAGGTTGCGCGGGTCATCGTCGACGAGCAGGAGACTGACCAGGCCATCCGCACCCGGCAGTTCCTGAGGGGCCGGTGCTGGTGGTTGCACTGTTTCGCTGCGCGTTGTCAGGAGTGTTGCCATGTCATCCTCACCGGTGGAGCCAAACCCGCAGCAGGGAGAGCAGTTGTTCGATGTTCACGGGCTTGGCAATGTAGTCCGAGGCGCCGGCTTCGAGGCATTTCTCGCGATCGCCCTTCATCGCCTTCGCGGTCAGGGCCAGAATCGGGAGCGCCCGGAACTTTGAATTATTCCGGATCTCGCGCATGGTTTGATAGCCATCCATTTCCGGCATCATGATATCCATGAGCACGACATTCAAATCGGGCGTGCTTTCGATGAGCTCGATGGCCTGGCGTCCATTCGTGGCGGTGAGGACTTCCATGTTGTGGTTTTCGAGCACCGTTGCCAGCGCAAAAATGTTGCGCGCATCATCGTCGACCACGAGCACCTTGCGATGGTGCAGGACTTCGTCGGAATTATGCAGGCGCTGCAGCATCTCCTGTTTCGCCTTGGGCAGGTTCGCCACGACGCGATGGAGGAACAAGGCAGTCTCATCGAAGAGCCGCTCGGGGGACTGGGCATTCTTCAGCACGATGCTCTTGGCCACCGTTTTGAGTTGGGCTTCCTCACCGGGGCTGAGCTCCTTCCCGGTGAAGACCACGATCGGCACCTCGCGCAGGGAAGATTCGTTCTGGATTTTCTCCAGGAGTTCGAATCCGCTGATATCCGGCAAGCGCAGGTCGAGCACGCAACAATCGAAGGGCCGGTCGAGCAGTGTTTGCAAGGCGGCTTGACCCGTTGAGACGGCGGTGATCTCGAGATCATCGTGGCCCAACAACTCGATGATGCTGTCGCTTTCCAGTTTGTTGTCTTCGACCACCAGGAGCTGCTTGCGATGCGGGGTGACAAAGTTCTTGATGCGGTCAAAGCACGCATTCAAAACGATCGTGGTCACGGGCTTGACCAGATAGGAGAAGGCGCCGTGGGCCAGACCGTGCTGGCGTTCTTCTTCCAGCGAGATGATCTGGACGGGAATGTGGCGGGTGACCGGATCGAGTTTGAGATTGTTCAGCACCGTCCAGCCCAGCATGTCGGGCAGGAAAATGTCCAGGGTAACGGCGGTGGGCCGGTATTGCCGCGCGAGCGCCAATCCCTGTTGCCCGCGCATCGCCACGATCCCTTTGAACCCCCGGTCACGCGCCAATCCCAGCAGGACCCGCGCGTAATGGGCATCATCTTCGACGATGAGCAGGCTCATGTCGCCCTCGCGGATCTCTGCCCGATCGTCTTGGACCTCCTCCTCGCGCGCCACAGGTAAAACCGGCAGACCGGCAACGGCCACGGCTTCTTTCACCGGCTGGGCGGTGACTGGCGATGTGCTCAAGCTCGACGGACTGGTGTAGACCAAGGGCAGGTACAGGGTAAAGGTGCTGCCTTGGCCCAGGACACTGGTCAGGCGGATCTCACCCCCGAGCAAGGCGGCCAATTCGCGGCTGATGGCCAAGCCGAGGCCGGTGCCGCCGTATTTGCGGCTGGTTCCAGCGTCGGCTTGTTGGAAGGCTTCAAAAACGATCTTTTGTTTTTCGGGCGCGATGCCGATGCCGGTGTCGTTAATCTGGATGGCAATCACATGCGGGGCGCGGCTGAGGACCGGGTGATCGACGCCCCAGCCGTGTGTCGCTGGGCGCACCTGCATCGACACGCTGCCTTGGGCGGTGAACTTGAAGGCGTTGGAAAGAAGGTTCTTGATGATCTGTTGCAAGCGTTTGGGATCCGTGCTGAACGCGCGCGGCAGGATCGGGTCGACTTCCACATCGAACGGCAGTTTCTTCGATTCGGCGACGTGACGGAAATTGCGTTCCACGCTTTCCCGCAACGAGGAGAAGGTGATCTCTTCCACTTCGACCGTGACCGTGCCCGACTCGATCTTGGAAAGGTCGAGAATGTCGTTAATCAAATTGAGCAGGTCGGAACCCGCGGAGTGAATGTTGCGGGCAAAATCGATCTGCTTCGGCAACAAATTGCCGCCGGTATTCTCCGCCAGTTGTTGGCCGAGGATCAGAATCGAGTTCAGCGGGGTGCGCAATTCATGCGACATATTGGCCAGGAACTCGGATTTGTATTTCGAGGTGAGCGCCAGTTCGGCCGCCTTTTCTTCCAGCGCGCGGCGGGCCAGTTCGACCTCCTTGTTTTTGCGTTCCACCTCGACATTTTGATCGGCGAGCTGCTGGGCTTTTTGGGCCAATTGTTCGTTGGTCTGTTGCAGCTCCCGTTGTTGCGTTTGCAGGTCGTTGGTCAACTGCTGGGATTGTTTCAACAACGATTCCGTCTGCATGGTGGCTTCAATGCTGTTGAGCACAATGCCGATGCCGGAGGTCAATTGCTCCAGGAAGGTCAGGTGGGTGGGGGAGAATTCATTCAAGGAAGCCAATCCCAGGACCGCTTTAATCTGGCCTTCGAAGACGACAGGGAACACCACGATGCTGCGGGGGACGGCCTGCAAGAGGACCGTTCCCACCACCACCGCGTCGCTGGGAACGCTGGTGACCAGGATCCGCCGCTTGTCCGCCGCGCATTGACCGAGGAACCCTTCTCCCAGTGGAATCCGTTCCGGATACCCGTTCTGCGCATTGCCATAACTGGCCAGCATTTTGAGCGAGGGCAACTCCATTTCCATCTGGTAGATCAAGCCTTGATGCGCATTGACCAGCGGCACGAGTTCGGTGAGCAGCATTTTGCCGACGGTGGCCAGATCGCGTTGCCCTTGCAACATGCCGGTGAACCGCGCCAGATTGGTCTTGAGCCAGTCTTGTTCCGTGTTGCGCTCGGTGGTGAGCCGCAAGTTGGTGATCATCGTGTTGATGTTGTCTTTCAATTCGGCAACTTCGCCGCGGACTTCGACTTGAATGGCGCGCGTCAGATCGCCCTTGGTGACAGCGGTTGCCACCTCGGCAATCGCCCGCACCTGGGTCGTGAGGTTGGCCGCGAGCAGATTCACGTTGGCGGTGAGATCCTTCCAGGTGCCCGCCGCGCCGGGAACGTGCGCTTGCCCGCCCAGCCGCCCTTCGACACCGACTTCGCGGGCGACGGTCGTCACTTGGTCGGCGAAAATGGCCAGCGTATCGGTCATGTTGTTAATCGTTTCGGCCAGCGCGGCCACTTCTCCCTTGGCTTCCACGGTCAATTTCTGGCGCAGATTGCCATCCGCCACGGCCGTCACGACCTTGACGATACCGCGCACCTGGTCGGTGAGATTGGCCGCCATGACGTTCACGGAGTCGGTGAGATCTTTCCAGGTGCCGGCCACACCGGGGACGACCGCCTGACCGCCCAGCTTGCCTTCGGTGCCCACTTCACGCGCCACGCGGGTAACTTCGGCCGCAAACGCGTTGAGCTGGTCGACCATCGTATTGATCGTGTTCTTCAACTCCAGAATCTCGCCTTTGACGTCGACTGTAATCTTGCGCGAGAGATCGCCGCGCGCCACGGCCGTGGTGACCTCGGCGATATTGCGGACCTGGCCGGTGAGATTTGCGCCCATGGCATTGACAGAATCGGTCAGATCTTTCCAGGTCCCGGCCACACCGGGCACGACGGCTTGCACGCCCAGCCGTCCTTCGGTGCCGACTTCGCGCGCCACACGGGTGACCTCCGACGCGAATGAGCGGAGTTGCTCGACCATCGTGTTGATGGTTTCTTTCAGCTGGAGAATTTCGCCGCGGACATCCACCGTGATCTTGCGGGACAAATCGCCATTGGCGACCGCAATCGTGACTTCAGCGATATTGCGGACCTGGCCGGTGAGATTGGAGGCCATCGAATTGACGTTATCGGTGAGATCCTTCCAGGTGCCGGCCACGCCGGGCACCAAGGCTTGACCGCCCAGTTTGCCGTCCGTGCCGACTTCACGGGCGACGCGACTGACCTCCGAGGCAAACGCGTTGAGCTGATCGACCATGGTGTTGACGGTGTTTTTCAACTCCAGAATCTCGCCCTTCACATCCACCGTGATCTTGCGGGACAAATCGCCACGGGCGATCGCCGTGGCCACGTCGGCGATATTGCGGACCTGGCCGGTGAGATTGGACGCCATCGAATTGACGTTGTCCGTGAGGTCCTTCCACGTGCCGGCCACGCCGGGCACCAACGCCTGGCCGCCGAGAATGCCTTCCGTGCCCACTTCACGCGCCACGCGGGTGACTTCGGAAGCAAATCCGTTCAGTTGATCCACCATTGTATTGATGGTGTCTTTCAGTTCGAGAATTTCCCCACGGACATCGACGGTAATTTTTTTGGACAGGTCGCCATTGGCGACGGCAATGGTCACTTCAGCGATATTGCGGACCTGGCCGGTGAGGTTGGACGCCATCGAATTGACGTTATCGGTGAGATCCTTCCAGGTGCCGGCCACGCCGGGGACCGCCGCCTGGCCGCCCAGTTTGCCATCGGTGCCGACCTCGCGCGCCACCCGGGTCACCTCGGACGCGAAGCCGTTCAATTGATCGACCATGGTATTGATCGTGTTCTTTAAGGCGAGGATTTCGCCTTTGACGTCCACGGTGATTTTGCGCGAAAGATCGCCTTTGGCGACCGCCGTCGTCACTTCGGCGATATTGCGGACCTGGCCGGTGAGATTGGAGGCCATCGAGTTGACGGAATCCGTGAGGTCCTTCCAGGTGCCGGCCACGCCGGGGACGGCTGCCTGGCCGCCGAGTTTGCCTTCGGTGCCGACTTCGCGCGCCACGCGCGTGACTTCCGAGGAAAACCCGTTCAGTTGATCGACCATGGTGTTGATGGTTTCCTTCAATTCAAGGAGCTCGCCCTTCACGTCCACGGTGATCTTGCGTGACAAGTCGCCACGGGCGACCGCCGTGGTCACAGCGGCAATATTGCGGACCTGGCCGGTCAGGTTGGAGGCCATCGCATTGACTGAATCCGTGAGGTCCTTCCAGGTCCCCGCCACGCCGGGCACTGCCGCCTGACCGCCCAGCTTTCCGTCCGTGCCGACTTCGCGCGCCACACGCGTCACTTCCGACGCAAACGAACGCAATTGGTCGACCATCGTATTGATCGCTTCCTTGAGCTGGAGAATTTCGCCCCGCACGTCGACGGTGACTTTCTTGGAAAGATCGCCATTGGCGACCGCAATGGTGACATCGGCAATACTGCGGACCTGAGCCGTGAGATTGCCGGCCATTTGGTTGACCGATTCGGTCAAATCCTTCCACACACCGGAAACACCGCGCACCTTGGCTTGGCCGCCGAGTTTGCCTTCGGTGCCAACTTCGCGGGCGACGCGGGTCACTTCGGATGTGAACACCGAAAGCTGCTCGATCATCGTGTTGACCAGTTTGGCAGAACGCAAAAACTCGCCTTCCAACGCCCGCCCGTCGACGTCCAACGCCATGGCTTGGTCCAGGTCGCCTTTGGCGACGGCCCCAATCGCGCGTGTCACTTCGGTCGTCGGCCATACCAGATCATCAATCAGCGTGTTGATGGACTGAATTTCATCGCCCCAACCACCTCGGGCGCCCGGAACCACCATGCGCTGTTTGAGTTTTCCTTCCTTTCCCACCGTGCGGCAGATGCGGGTGGTCTCCGTGGCCCGGCGCTCGCTGATGGTCAGGAGGTCGTTGAATGCGTCGGATATTTTGCCGTGAACACCCGTCCACTCGGACGGGAGGCGATGACTGAAATCGCCATTGCGGAACGCCAGCATCGCCAGCAGAATCTGTTGCATGCGCTCTTGGTCGCCAGGAGCAATGCCGCCATTCTCTGGAGGGTGGATCGCGGTGGCAGCCGACGGGCGGGCCATGTGATTGTTGGTGGGAGTACTGGTCTTCACGGTCAAGTCCTCGCTTTAATCGTTGTATACGGGGCCGGGTTCGGGAAATCGTGTCCACTTGCCAAGCAGTCCGATAACTGCGCGACGATCAACGCCCGAGATTGCGGAATTTGGTTGCCCACAGACAAATCCATTGGGAATTAGGAGCGGATTTAGACCATAGGATGGCGGTCCGGGCAATCAGCTTTCGTCTTGTTTTTTTCTAAGAGAATTGCCTAGCTCTGACACTTAGCGGATACCATACAAAACGTCTGCTCACACTAGCAGGGGAAGGGATGCCTCAAAGGGGAACCCCCGCAGGCCGGGCTTTTCCTTCGATCAACATTGTTTCGAACGGGCAGGTTTCTTGGGTTGTAGAGGCTCCAGCTGTTCGGGCTCGGTCAGTAAACCCAAAAGATGCCGCAAGCAAAGACGGCTCAGGAAAGACCTTATAAAAATCTGTCTACAGGCTTTCCACCGGTGAAATTGAGGGTATTCCCAAGTTGCCCCTCCATGTGGATGGACGATGTTGTGGCCAGCAGAGTGGTGGCAGATCCGTAATTGCACTCACCAGCGATTCCGAATCGATCATGAAGCTGATTCACAACAGCAAGACGGTGGCTCGTGGAGCACCGTCAAGCTGTTGAGGACTCCTGAGGAACGCCAGCGACAATGGGAAAATTATAATGAACTACCTTTTGACTGCCTACGCTGACACCTATCTTGCGCAAGATGTGCAGTTGCCGTCTGAATCCAGCCTGTCACATGACCCGAAAGGGAAGCCGTATTCCTTCGTTTCTCCCATTCGTTTGCCCATTGGCAAGACGTTCACTCTGTCCAGCGATCATTGCAGCTTTGAACTGATCGTAAACGGGTGCTTCGGCTTTACGTACACAGGAAACTTTTTCATCTCCGGTGTCATTGTGGACCGGCAAGAATCTGCCAGCCGAGCACTCGCCGCCTAGCCCCTCGTAGTGTTGTTGTGAGAAGTTTCAGAAGCAGGTTGTTGACCTGGCGACGGAGTAGTCCGGAGGATGTGACGGTGCTCGAAGCCGAACGTACTACTCGCACTGGCCAAATGGAAGGAGCGAGCAGGTCGTAACTATTTCCTACCCATCAAGGCTTTGGCCAGCGCGGTACGCAGGCCGACTCGCGTGAAGGGTTTGGCCAATAGGGTCGTGACGTGCGACGGCATCTCGCCATCCGCCTTCATCAGATCGCCAAAACCGGTGGCCATCACGATCGGGACGCCGGGAACGATATCATGTATCGCCGCGGCCAGGCGCTCGCCGTTCATCCCCGACATAGCCTTGTCGGTGATGACCAAATCGAATTGGCTGGCGCCAAATTTCGCCAGAGCCGATTGGCCGTCGCCTGCTGTCTCGACGGTGTGGCCATCGGCTTCCAAAAACGCAGTGATGATATCGCGAAGCAGCGGCTCATCATCCACCACCAGCACGCGCAAGAGACGGCTTGGCACTGACACTTCCTCGAGCTCCGCGCTGCCGGCGGACGTGACTTGCACCGGAAAGCGGATGCTGAACACCGTGCCGCGACCGGGTTCGCTTTCAATGTCCAGGGTGCCTTTGTGCCGTTGCACGATGCCATAAACCATTGAGAGACCCAAGCCGGTGCCGTTTTCGCCTTTGGTTGTGTAAAATGGTTCCAGGCAGTGCTGTTGAACTTCGGGAGTCATGCCAGTGCCAGTATCGCGAACTTGCAGTACGACACGTTGGGACTGCACGCCGGTGCTGAGTGTAATCGTGCCGCCGTCCGGCATGGCATCCACAGCATTGAAAATGAGATTGGTCAGCATCTCGCGCAACCCCGATTCCTCGCCCGTCACCGGGGGAACGGGCTGCAAGTTAGTCTCGACCTTGATCGTGCAGCCGACCGCTTCCGCTTGCGTTTTCCAACGTGGCTCGGTCAATAGCAGGGTCTGCTGCACCAACGCCGCCAAGTCCAATGAGCTGGAGACTTCGGTCTCCGCTTGTTTGCGGCCAAACTCGCGCATCCGCCGCACCACGCTGGCGGCGTCGCGTGCGCAAGTCCGAATGATGTCGAGGTATTCCATTGTTCTTTTTTGATCTCCAAGCCGGTCGGGAGACTCCAGCAACAAATCGCTTAAGCCGAGGATTGGCCCCAGTGCGTTGTTGAAATCGTGGGCGATGCCGCTGGCCATTTGGCCGAGACTGCGAAGGTTTTCCTGCTGCACCAATTGCCGCTGCGCCGTCTTTAATTCCTGGAGAGCCGTGCCCAGTTGCTGATTGCTCTCATACAATGACATCTGGGCCTGTTTGCGTTCTGTGACGTCCTGTTTGATGGCGATGAAGTGTGTGATCGCCCCAGTCGAACTCAAGACCGGGGTGATCGTCATATCCTCATAGTAGAGCCGGCCGTCCTTCCGTTTGTTGACCATTTCGCCGCGCCAGACCCGGCCCGCGGTGATCGTGGTCCATAGTTGCCTGTAAAACTCTACATCGTGCTGGGCGCTTTTAAGCAGACGAGGGTTCTGGCCAATCATTTCTGCCGCCGTGTACCCGGTTAATTTCGTAAACGCCTCATTGACCCACTCGATCTTGCCGGTGGGGTCGGTGATGACGATCCCATTGGCGGCCGCACGCAACGCTCTACTCTGTAACTGCAGCATCGCCTCCGACTTTTGGCGGTCGGATATATCGATCGGCAAGACGCTGGTCTCGTTGCCCGCTTCAATGTGGATCGGCTCGAGCGACAAACGGCGTGTGCCTTCGTTCCACACCAGGATTTCCCCGTTCACATCCTTACTAATAAAAGAATATTCGATGGACGACTCGAGGATGTTGCCGATGAAATCCAGCGCCTCCTTGTCGCTTCCCACCAAGCTGCTGTTGAACAATCCTGTAGTCACCTTCTTTTCTCCTGCTTACGGCCTGACGACCGCTATTGACTCAAAAAATCAATGCCGCATCAGGACTTGCAATTTTTATGCCGCTGAAGGGAAAATCGTTGGAGGTTGCTGATCTACAAATGAATGCAGACAAGGGCTCTTCGAATAATGAGAACTCAGGATAACTCAACTTGTCGAATGCAGTTGACAGATTGTCAAAGAGTCCAATGTGGTGGGGTTCTCTAAAAGAAAATACAATGCAAACCTTCACGGCACTGCAAACAAGAACGCAATCTTACTTCCCGGTTTGGAAAGTCCAAGAGAAGGTTTCATCACCCAGACAAATTTGGTCGCCGTCTCTCAGCAACCGGCCTTCCCCAGCGGGGATCACGGCCAAATACTTCTCCAGGAGTTTCACCCGGTCGGGCTCCAATGGAAATAAGCGGTAATCTTGCGACGCAAAATTCCTTTTGATGACAGCCAACGTCCGACCGGAACCGCCATTAATGTTCAAGCGAATGTCATCCGTTTGATTTGTGCCAATTTTGATCGTGCTGTGCGGCCAAACCCAGGCGAATCGCCTGCGTTTGGCGAGTTGGTGAAGCTGGTAGGCATTAGAAGAACGCAGGATGGCAATTTTGTGAGGCAACACAAACGGATTCAACAGAAGCGGCACAATGAGCAACGCCCAAATCACAAAGGCGATCAGCGCATAAAGCGGCAAAATACACCACCATGGCAATGGCGGGAGCACGTTGAGGGTAAGCGTGAGGCTGTTTTCCTGCTCAAGAGCGTCTCGCGCAGTAACCCGAACGGTATAAGTGCCTGCGACGTGGTACGTGTGCGAAGCCAATAACTTGTCGCTGGTCGCACCATCCCCGAAGTCCCAGCGCACGCTTGCGTTTGGACTGGCGACAACTGCCTTAAACATGACAGTAACGGTTCCATCGCGCTGCAAACGCGGCCGGTGCGGTGTGTATTTGGCTTCGCTCACCACGAGGGAAGAACTGCCTGGTTCGACTAAAAGCTTTTGTTCGTTCGTTGTGCTGCCACCCGGGCCGGTTACGACCAAGCACGCACGCATCAAACCTGCGTTCTTCAACGTGACTTCCGCGTGTTTGCCCGTCTGAGTGTTCGCGTCAAAACTCCAGAGCTGTGAATCAATCCAGCCGGTGGAAAGATTTGTGAACTGCAGATCCATTCCCACTTTGTAGGGCGGCGTCTTCAAGACACGAAAGGCCGCTTTGGGCGGGAATGGCAAGACACGCACGCTCACAGGTGTCGAGTCCAGCGTCTTGCCGGTGACTGTTCGGGCTCGCAGGATTACCGGCAGATCCTGAGCGACTCTGGTCTCGTTCGTGAAGCAATGCGAAGGAGAATAGTTTGTGCTGACTTGGCCATCCCCAAATTGCCACACAAATGAGAGCATCGGGCCCACCGACTTGTTGACGAATGGGGTGGATCGTCCGGAAGTTGTCGTGGTGGGACATTCAAAGGCAAGCTGCACGTTTGGTTCGGACACGAAAATCAACTTTTTGCCGGAATCCGCTTTCGCTTTTCCCCGTTTAATTTCAAGCCATACCTCGTAGTCCCCAGTTTTATCAAAGGCGAGCACGACTTCGGCATTGGTGCCGACGATCTTGCCGTTGACTTTCCAGAAATATTCCTGGGGAAGACCGGACACCTGACTGGACAACTTAAGCTGTTGACCGGCCTCAATGATGCTGGCCGGCAACTCAAAATCGCAGAGCAGATCACTGACGCCGACTTTCACGGTCGTAACGGATTGTGTCGCGTGTCCCGTCGAATCAACGACACGGAGCGCAACTTCATGTGTGCCGGTATTTCCAAAGACATGGCGAAGTGACTCTTGGTTTCCCAGGATTTGCCCATCGATGGCCCAAGTGAATGACGTATACATGCCAGCCGATGCCTCAAAGAAGCTGATCTGTTGCTCCGCTTTGACAGGATCGGGCAACCAGTGGATGACCGGACCAGCCTTGCAGGGATTTATCACCAATAATCCAATCGCGGCGGCTCGTAATATTGTAGTAAACGAAACCACAATCACTCTCGCATCGGCTCGCCTCGCTCGTACAGCTTGATCCGCTTCTCAAGCGCCGCTGCCAAGTCCGTCTGTTTGTTGACTCGCGCCAGGTCGAGCCCTCGGCGTGCTGCATTCAACGCCACGTCAAAGCGTCCACTGCGGGCATAGGCCGCCCCCATGGTATCGAGAATCCCGGCATGCTGGCCGTTCGCGAGCGCATTGGCTCTCTCGACGAGAATCAACGCCCGGTCGATCGCCGTCGGATCCGGATTGTTGCCGGTCGCGAGGAGCCAGGCGATTCGGTTCAAGAGTTCCGGGTTGTCCGGTTCCTTCCAGATTGTTTCCAGGTAGGAATTGATCACGGTCTGCCGCCGCTCCATCAGTTCTCGTACTGCCGTCCCATTGCCGCTTTCCGTCTTGGCAGGGACCGGCAGAGCCAAACGCATTCCCAGCACGGCTGCTTTCTTGGTCAATGTGTCCTTATCCTGCGCTCGGGCATGAGCTTCCTCCAACGAGATGGTGCCGGATTTCAACAGTTCGAACAGCGCGTCGTCCAGCAACTGCATCCCGTGGGCTTTTCCAACTTGCATGGCGGATGGAATTTGAAAGGTCTTGGCTTCCCGGATTTGGCTGCTGATTGCCGGGGTCGTCACCAGGATCTCCATCGCCGCGACGCGGCCTTTGCCATCCGCTCGCTTGCACAAAGTTTGCGAAATCACGCCCTTCAATGATGAGGCCAGCATCGTGCGGATCTGGTTCTGCCGGTCCGCGGGGAATTTATCAATGATTCGATCAACCGTGGTGGCGGCCGTATTCGTGTGGAGCGTGCCGAAGACCAAATGCCCCGTTTCCGCAGTCTCAATCGCGATCTCGGTGGTTTCCAGATCGCGCATTTCGCCAACGAGCACAATGTCCGGGTCCTCGCGCAAGGCGGCCCGCAAGGCACTGGCGAAACTTTTCGTGTGCCCGTACATCTCTCGCTGGGTCACGACGCACCGTCGTGACTGATGGATGAACTCGAGGGGATCCTCAATCGTGATGATGTGATCTGCCCGTGTTCGATTGATAAGATCAATCATCGCCGCCAGCGTTGTGGATTTGCCGCTGCCGGTTGGCCCGGTCACGAGGACCAAACCTTTCTTCAGGTAACAAAAATCCCGGACAACCAAAGGCAGATCCAATTGATCGGCGGTAAGTGGCGTGGATGGAATCGTTCGCAGCACGGCGCCAATGCCGAAGCGGTCTCGTAGAACGTTGACTCGAAACCGCCCCAACTCTGGTACCTCATACGCGAAGTCCGTGTCCATGTCTGTCGTAAATGCATCGCGATTACGTGCAGGCATGATCTCATAAATCATTTCTTCGCATTCCTCAGGGCACAGAGCTGGCCGGTGTGGCAGTTGTGCGACTTCGCCATGCACGCGCACGATCGGCACGTGGGCCGACCGCAGATGAAGATCGCTGCCGCGACGGTCGAGCATGAGTTTTAAAAGTTCATCAATTTGCGCCATGGTTTTCTCCGATCTTTGGTGGTTCCGGTTGGTGCATGAGCACCGATAAGGTCTGTGTGTCCGCCTCAATCAAACTGGTGAGACTGGCACGTAATTCGGCCATCTCTTTGAGTTCCTTGTAGCGTGCGGACAATTCAGTGAAGAGCGAATGTTGGTAAACGGAATTGCTGACGCGCAGTCTCAGTTCATCCAGTGACACTGGCTTGTTTAAAAAATCGTTAGCTCCCGCCTCGATCGCGGCGAGCCGGTCGGACTGACTGGCCAGACCAGTAATGATGAGAATCGGGACATGTGCGGTCCGTGGATCCTGGCGCAGTTGCCGGCAGACTTCGATGCCGTTCATCTTCGGCATGGTAATATCGAGGAGAATGACATCTGGGGAGGCATGAAGTGCCTGCTCCAAGGCGACGATGCCATCTTCTGCCGTCAGAACCGAATGGCCACTTTCGTCGAGAGCAATGCGCAAGAACTCACGACTGCCTCGATCATCGTCTGCGACCAGTACCCGGCCGGTGTGCCGAGTTTGGCTAATGTCTAGGGGATTATTCATCGTTGCTCCTGGGCTTAGGGGACCCAATTGCCATTCACGTTACGGAGTTCGAGCCAGGTTCGAAATGCGTAGCCCGCACCAGTACTGTTCGCGCCGAGCGCCTCGTCGTAATGAAACGCCACGTTGCCGGTCAACACGATGTTATAGGCGACGATGGCACCGCTGGAATCACCGACAGATCCTCCTCCTTTATAGGAGACGGTTGCTTCGGGTGCGTAAATCGCTCCGTCCCAATAACCATTGCCGCTTATCGACCATGAGGTGGAACTCGATAACCCGAACCATTCATTATTGATCGGATATCCGGAGTTGTTGACGACGCCATTACCAGCGATTGTGACGTTACCGGTCACGTACACTGTAAGGTGGGCACCAGGATTGATTACCACGCCGGAGCCGTTCCCGGTAATGCTGACGTCGCCAGTGACGTAGACGACAGCGTTGCCTGTCACCGCGATGGTCTTGCCACTGCCGCTTAATTTGATCTCGCTGGCGGTGTAGTTGCCCGAGCCGAGAGTTTGACTCCCATTGATGTTGCCCAAGTCATACCAAGCGACATTATTTGGCAACGTGGCATCGGGGAAATCCACGTTGAAATCATGTTGCACGTAGCCCAATGACTCGCCGCCCGTGGAGCTGGAGGCGCGGGCCGTCGGGTCAAAGGTGTCCCCGACGCTCCCATTGGAGCCGATGGTGAAGGTGCCGCCCGGACCCGTGTACACATCGCCATACACATCGGCGTTGCCTACGCTGAGCGTATTCGTAATGCTGCCATTGGCCGCAATATCCCCATTGGGGTAGCGGTAAATCGTATTGGTGCTGTATCCTGGGTTTCCCAGATAAAGGCTGTTAGTGAGAGAGTTGTAGCTGTCCGTCGTGATGCTGTTGCCGTTCAAGTTAAGGTTGTTGGCGGCCATCAAACCAACGGGAAACATGCTCGGCGCGTACAATGTGGCGCGAACTGCTCGGCTGATGCTGAGCCCGCGCGGCGTTGGTGGAACGGTGGCAACACAGGTCACCCAGGGGCTAATCCCCGCCACGCCTTCCACCTTGATCATGATGCTACCGATGGTCCGTCCGGTTGAGTCCGTGAGATTGGTGATGGTACTGGTATAGGTGTCGTTGGACACATTGACCCAACCGCTGGACGGCTGGAAAGCTGCGCCAGTACCGCCAAAGTAGTACCGATAATTGAGTTCATTAAAACCGATCTCGACTCCGGCCTCGGCCAAATGCAGGGCCTGATTCCAACTGCGGGAACGGAAATTCATCGTGTACTCCTGGCTGAGGTAGCTTAAGAGGCCGGCAGCGGTGATCATCAGAATTGCTGCGCCCATGGCCGCGCTGATCAGCGCTGAGCCCTTGCGGGACTGGAAAGGGTGGGGGTGCATGGTTATGGTTTATTCCTCAAATCGTACCGGCCTGAGAGGTATTCTTCCGTCTGCGTTTGATTGTTGATGTACTTCCGGAGCTTTACGTCGACTTGGAGACTCTTGGCGTTGTTCGTCAGCGCGGTCGGGTTGCCGACGTGATCGTAGAGCGTGTAGGTCAGTTGAAAGACGTTGGTGGCGAGCAAACTGGTGCTGCCGGTACTGGAGTCGTACCGGCGGTACGCCCCATTCGCGTACGTGTAGCTCACCGTCTTGTAACCGAGGATTCGCCCGGTCGCATTGAAATTGGTGGGAATGACGACGGTCAGGTTGGCCGCACTGTAGCTCGTGATGCCGCTGGCGCAACGCATGTCTTTGGCGAACCAATCCACTGCTGTCCGGCCATCTGCATGAATTTGAGTGTAGTTGGAAATCGCAAAGAAACTGCGCGTCAAGTGCAGATAGGTCGATAGCACTCCCGCTAAAACCATTAGACTAATGCTGCTGGCCATGCAAATTTCGACCAGCGTGAAACCTGCGATTCGCCGCCGACCGGCTGCGCTTGGATGGAGTGCTGTGGAAGTGTGCATGGAGATAGCTAAAAGATGTACCGGTTGAGACCACCATCCGCGACCAATGTGCTCAACCGGTTGGTTTGTACTGTGCCAACCCTGTCGGTCCAGGTCACCCGCAGCGTCACCTTCATGAGGGTCGTCGTTCCATTGTAGGAATCATAAGGGACCAGAGTCACTGTTCCGTAGTAGGTCGTGTTCAGCACGGCATTGGAATCGGCAAACGTCGGGGCAACCGTTTGGAGAGCGCTCCAACTCAAAAGGCGGATGTCTTCCATCTTCTGCTGCAAAACCTGCGTCGCCCGGGCCGTGCGCCGGATGTCCGTCAAATACCGGAAACATTGCGAAGACAGCGCCAGGAGTCCCACCAAAACAGAAATGAGAATCACGGATGCGAGGAGCGCCTCAACGAGGGTAAAACCACCGCACGATTTCGCCTGATTTGATTGTTTTACCCGGCGCGAAATGGAAGAACTGTTCATATTGCTCTGCGCGCTAGTGGGAGCATTGCCAATGCCCCCAGCGTAATCAGGACCGTAAGAACAATCTGGTTCCGCTGTCAGATTTTTCCGACACCATTCCCGCGCGTTACAGCGTCCAATATTTTTGCTATGATTAATGAGGCAATGCAGTGCGTTCAAAAATCGCCAGAAGCTTCCGACTATGAAACTGAAATTTCTGATCGCCGACGATCACAGCATATTCCGTTTTGCCGTGCGCCAAATCTTATCCGCAGCCTTTCCTGGCGCCGAATTCGGCGAGGCGCGTACGACCCAAGAGTCGATCTCCATCGCGCTCGCTGACGATTGGTCGGTGATGATTCTGGACATGATCATGCCGGGTCGCGGCGGAATCGACGTGTTGCACGAAATCCAAAAACATTGTCCAAAAATTCCCGTGATCGTGATGAGCGGGCAATCCGAGGATGACTTCGCGGTGCGTGCCATCAGAGCCGGCGCCGCTGGCTACCTCACCAAGGACAGCGCACCCGATGAATTGGCCAAAGCCGTCCAACAAGTGCTCGATGGTCACCGCTACTTCACTCCCAGCGTGGCCGAAAAACTGGCTGTTGCGTTGTACACTGGCGTGGGATCGCGTCCGCAGGACTTGCTGTCCGATCGGGAGTTCCATGTCCTGCGCCTCTTGGCCTCAGGGAAGTCGCCGAAGGAAATCGGCGCCGAACTTTCGGTGAGCGTCAAAACCGTGAGTACCTACCGCACGCGGATGCTTGAAAAACTGAATCTGCACACCACCGCCGAACTGATTCGCTACGCCGTCAATCACAAGATCGTCGGCTAACAATCAGGCTTCGCCGCCGCAGCAGGAGTTCCCAGGTTATCCGGCAACTCACTACCGATGGGCGATGCCAGCGTTTAAAGCAAATCCAACCGGGGCGGCTGAACGATTTCGCGACATGATTCGCTCAGCGGCGGCTGATTCCGGCCATCAACTTCATTAATATTTCCTGCGTTGCTTCCTGGCGACTCACCTCGCCGGCAATGCGCCCGTTGCGCATCACGAGGATCCGGGTGGAGAGATTGAGGACTTCGGGCAGTTCGCTTGAAATCAAGAGCACCGCGTTCCCTTGACGAGCCAGGTCATCGATCAGGGCGTGAATTTCTGCTTTCGCGCCAATATCCACGCCGCGGGTCGGTTCTTCCACGATCAGGACTTTGAGCTGGCGGGCGAGCCATTTGGCTATGACCACTTTTTGTTGGTTGCCACCGCTCATCGCCCCGACGGGGGCTTCGATGCTGGGAGTCTTTACGTGCAACCGGGCGAACAGGGATTCGGTTGCCGCGGCTTCCTGGCGGTGATTGAGAAGACCCCAACGGCGAAGCCGGTCGAGAATCACCAATGAAAAATTGGCCCGGCCGCTCATCATCAAAATCAATCCCTGGCGTTTGCGATCCTCGGGCACCAGCCCAAGGCCATGATGGAGTACGTTGCGCACGGAACCAAGTGTGAGGCGTTCGCCATCGATTTCGATTGTGCCCGTCGCTTGAGGATCAAGGCCGAAGATCGCCTGCGCGACTTCACTGCGACCGGAGCCAACCAACCCGGCAAACCCGACGATCTCCCCGGCGCGGATCTCGAACGAAATCTCCGTGCATTTGCCGGGGGACGCCAGGTTTTGGACGCGCAATTTGACGTCACCGGGCTTGGTGGCCAGATGATGGGGAAAGTAGTCGCTCACGGAACGTCCAATCATCATCTGGACCACTTTGTCCTGGGTCGCCTCGGCCCGGTCGAGCGTTCCGACGTAGTGTCCGTCGCGCAAGACGCTGATTCGGTCGCATAGCCGCATGACTTCCGGCATTCGATGCGACACATAAATCATCGTGACACCGCGCTGTTTGAGTTGCTCGATCAATTCAAAAAGGCGCTGGGACTCCGGTTCACTGAGCGAGCTCGTGGGCTCGTCGAAAACCAACACCCGGGCGCCGGTCCCGATTGCCGCCGCGATCTGGACCAGTTGCTCCTGGCCGGTCGTCAGGTCCTTCATTGGCCGATTAACGTCCATTTCGACGCCGATTTCACTCAACAACCGGCGGGCGCGGTCGTTCATGGCCGGCTGATGGGAAAACCAGCGCCAGCGCCGGGGATATTGGCCCAAGCTGAGGTTTTCGGCGATGGTGAGGTCGGGGCAAAACGCCAATTCCTGGTGCACCATTCCAATCCCGGCCCGTACAGCATCCCGTGGTGAACCGAATCTCTGCGCCCGGCCTTCGAGGGAAACGTTTCCGCGATCCGGCTGATGAATACCCGCCAGGATCTTGCCCAGCGTGGATTTGCCCGCCCCGTTTTCGCCCATCAACCCGTGACACTCCCCGCGGGCAATGGATAAGGAAACTTCCTCCAACGCCGTAACGCCGCCAAACGTCTTGGTAATGGACTCGAACGCGATCATCGACTTGCGTGTTTCAGGTCACTTCCCGAGCCACTTATCCCACTTCTTCCCGTATTCATCGGCGTTGTCCTTGGTGACGCGCGTGAGCGGGTCGATTACGCGGACGGACGGGGGATTATGTCCTTTCACGATTTTTTCGAGCAGGAGTTCCACCGATTTGTAACCCCAACCATAGCAATCTTGCGCGTAAAGCGCCGCCACGCGCCCGCTCTTGACATAACCGAGCTGCGCCGGCAAGGCATCAACGGAGACAACCTTGATGGTGTTCGGCTCCCATTTCAGCGCGTTTTTCGCGAACAACGGCCAACCGCCGATCATCGCCCAGCCTTCAATTTCCGGATGCGTGCTTTGGGCGGTGTTCACGGCTTCGGCGGCTTGTTCGGGAGTTTCGGGATGGTAGAAAACGCCATCCGGCAACAGCTTCATGCCGGAATGATTCTTCAATTCGTCTGTCACGCCCTGGACGCGCTTCTGCAAATTCGGCGCGGTTTGGTTGCCCGCGAGAATGGCGATCGTGCCCTTGTCGCCCATGACTTTGGCCAGCTCTTCCATGACGACCTTGCCGCAGGTGAGATCGTCGGTGCCGTAATAGCAAAGCCGTTTGCTCTTGGGGGCATCGGAATCAAAGCAGACAACCACCGCACCGAGATCGACCGCCTTATTGATCGCCGGGGTGTCGGTATTGGCATCGGAGCACGACACCGCGATACCGGCGGCGCCGCCGCGCGCGAGTTGTTCGATCGCTTCGGCCTGTTTTTGCGCATCCTCGTCGGGAGGCGTCTGCCAATCAATGGTCACCACAACCCCGTACTTGGGTCCCAATTCCTTGGCGGCCTCCTTGGCCCCGGCATATGCCGCCTGGAACACCGGATTGGATTGGCTCTTCGCGACCAGACCAATCGTTACTTTCTTATCCGCCGCGTGAGCACTGACGGCGGCCATCAACAACACTGCGAGCATTCTGCGCATGTGGTTTCTCCTATCTTTTTTGGAACTTTTCGCTTAATCGATCAATCGCCACGGCGATCAAGATCGCGCAGCCGATGATGATTTTGGTGTACTCCTTTGACAACGACAACGTCACGATGCCGAGATTGATCTTTTTCAGGATATAAATGCCGTTTTCGATGAGCTTGATGATGAGCGAACCCAGCAATGCGCCTAAGGCCGTCCCGCGTCCGCCAGTCAAACTGGCTCCGCCCACCACCGCGGCGGCGATGACGGTGAGTTCGTAACCTTCGCCTGTGGCGGTATTGGCGGGAAAGGTATTGGCCGAGCCGTAGTAACCCGTCGACACCATGCCGGCGACGCCCGCCGCCAGCCCGGATAGTGCGTAGACCCTCAATTTAATGGTACCCACGGGCAATCCACTGAATCGGGCGGCTTCTTCATTCCCACCCAAGGCATAAATTTCGCGTCCGGCCACCATGTGGCTCAAGAATATCCAGCCGGCCACCACACAAAGGAGCATGATGATCATCGGCACTGGTTGCAGTAACAGGGAGGCTCCGTCGCCGCGATGGATCGGCCATTGCCAGGACATGAAATTGGAAGTGAACGCCGCCGGCAGCGACTTATCGCCGGATGGCAGGGATTTGGTCGGCACGGAAATCAACGCGATCCCGCGAAAAATGCTCAGGGTGCCGAGCGTGACAATGAAGGGATGCATACGCAGTCCGACGACCAGCGCGCCGTTGATCAACCCGCACAGCAGGCCAATGCCCAAGGGGACCACCACGGCGATCGGCAAGACCCGCCAGGGGCCGGCGTCTTCGGGCAATTGTTGCAACACCGCGGCCGTCCCGAGCGCTGACAAGCCGAAGATCGAGCCGACGGAAATATCGATGCCCCCGGAGACGATGACGATTGTCAAACCAACGGCCATAATGGTCATCCAGGACATCGGCGTCGCAACGTTGGGGATGAGGTTGTCGAGGCGCAGGAAATTATTGACCGTTTGGCCGTGGAAAACAATCGGCTCGGCGGCGAAGGTCAGCAACAAACCCATCAGCAGCACGACGACCAACAGTCCGGCTTGCTGTCCGTTGAATAGGCGGCGCAGTGAATAGGGCATGCGGTGGTGGTATTTCAGCGTTTTTTGTCCCGAACTTCAATCCTCCAGATCGAGTAACATCATCCAGTGAAGGAAGGTTTGAAAATGAGCGGCAATGCCGCTGCGTTTCGTGATATATATGCTGGCCAACAGGACGCATGGCGGCAAGGTCGCCATGCTGGGCATTCCGCCAGGAGCGACAATGCCGACGCGAATCAGGTCCGAGGAGAAGAATCATGAAACTGGGTTTCGGATTTTACCGGCATATGCTCAATGACGAGCATTATCGGTTTGCCCGGCAATGCGGCGCGACGCACGCCGTCGTGCATTTGGTGGATTATTTCAACAAGTCTCCCAGCAACACGCGTGTTGACCAACCGGTGGGCGACAAACATGGCTGGGGATTTGCCGGCGATCCGAATAAATTGTGGTCGGTCGAGGAACTCTCCCAAATCAAAGCCGACCTGAACCGGCACGGTTTGGAGTGGGCGGCGGTGGAAAACCTCGATCCGGCTCACTGGCATGACATCCTCCTGGATGGTCCGCAAAAAGCCCGGCAGATCGAGAACGTCAAAACGATCATCCGCCTGCTGGGCGAAGTCGGCATTCCGATTCTCGGTTACAATTTTTCGCTGGCTGGTGTCGCCGGGCGCGTGAAAGGTGAGTTTGCCCGCGGCGGGGCGACCGGGGTCGGTATGGACGGTCCGTTAGACGATCCGATTCCGAACGGGATGGTCTGGAACATGGTCTACGATGCGCAGGCGCCAACCGGCTATCTGGCGCCGATCACGGACGAGATGCTGTGGACGCGCTATGCTGATTTTATCAATGCCGCGTTGCCAACGGCCGAGCAAGCCGGGGTGACGCTTGCGTTGCATCCCGACGATCCGCCGGTATCGCCATTACGCGGACAACCCCGGCTGGTCTATCGACCGGAGCTTTATCAGAAAATGGTGGACATCAATCCCAGTCCGCGCAACGCGATGGAATTTTGCTGCGGCACGATTGCCGAGATGCCAGGCAGCGACGTGTGCGCCCTGATCGACCGCCACAGCCGCGATCGTCGCGTCGCTTACGTTCACCTGCGCAACGTGCGCGGCAAAGCTCCTGATTACAAGGAGACCTTCGTGGACGAAGGCGACATCGATGTTCGGCGCGTACTGGAAGTTCTGCATCGCAACCGGTTCGACGGTGTCATCATTCCCGATCACGCCCCGCAAATGAGTTGCGGCGCGCCGTGGCATTCCGGGATGGCATTCGCCATGGGGTATCTCAAAGCGATCATGGACACCGTCCAGGGGAGGAGCAATTCTTGATAACTATTAATCGCAGCGACGAATCGGCTTTTGTGACCGGAACAGAGTTCATCATCGAGGGAGGGTTGAGCGCGGGAAAATGACCACTTCGCAATTATGGCTCCACGTTGGAACGTTCACGCACGAGGAACCGCATGCGCCCGGCGCGCGAGGCGCAGGCCTGATTACGTGCGCGTTTGACCGGCAAACCGGTCGCATCGAGCCGCGACATGTGTTCCGCGATATTCGCAACTCCTCTTACCTCGCGCTCGATGAAGAACACGGCTGGCTGTTCAGTACCTCGGAAAGCCTCCAAGTCCAAAATGTCGTGGCGATGTTGCGACGCAATGCCGATGGCTCACTCACTCTTATTGGGAAACAGCCGATCCATGGCAACGTCGGTTGCCAGCTCTGCGTCCTGCCGGACGGCCAGGTGGGCGTGGCCTCCTACCTGGAAAGTTGCGTCACGATCTTTCCCGTGCGCAACGGAACGCTTGCTGCGCCGGATTACTTTCATGATTACGTTGGCAGCGGACCGAACGTACAGCGTCAGGAGGCTTCCCATGCTCACCAGGTGGCGGTTGCACCCAATCGCCGTTGGTTTTACGTGGTTGACCTCGGCTCGGACCGCATCTGGCAGCATGCGTTGGATCGCAAGCCGCCGACGGGCATTCCCGTGCCATCCGGTTACGGACCGCGGCACATGGCATTCCATCCGACTCAGCGGCTGGCCTACGTGATGTGTGAATTGAACGGTCGTGTGTTGACCTTTGACTGGAATGCAACGACCGGAGAGTTGAAGCTCCAGGCGGAGACTTCCAGTTGCCCGCATCGTCAGCCGGAACACGCGGCCGGAGCGGCGATCCGGGTTCATCCCGCAGGCCGGACGTTGTACATCTCGGATCGGCAGGAGAATGAATTGGTGGTGTTCCTGCTCGAGGAGGAGGGGCGTCCGAAGTTGGCCGCCCGTTTCGATTCGGGCGGAAGCGTGCCCCGCGATTTCGTAATGGATCCAACCGGTCGCTGGCTCGTGGTCGCCAACCAGACTTCGCACAACCTGGCGGTGTTCGAATTGGATCCGGCCACGGGAATGCCATGCTCTGGTAAACCACAATTGTACCCACTGACCTCGCCGGGTTGCGTGCTTTTTGACGGGGGAAGTTGAAATTTTCGATTTTCACGGTGCAGGATTGGCGCCGTAATTGCGTAAACGAATAGAGGCTGCTCATGCGAAATTGTTGAATGTTGAGACGTGAACCTGTGAAATGGTTCACATCAAGAAGCTCTCGTCAAAGCCCGGGACGAAGGGTGGGTGATTGATAAGCCAACGGAAGTCGCCGGCATCTAGCAGTGGTCGTTCCAGGACCCTCCGCACACATCCGGTTTCGCAGTTGCTCTGGTCGTGGAAGGACGCCCTTGTCGGCTCGCCGGCTGGAATGGAGCATGGAAATGCTTTGTAGGATGGAGGATTATTCCCTTTAATGTCACCGGTACGGGAAGGCTCAACAAATAGGCGGAATGCCGGTTGCTCGTTCGTTCCTGGAGCGTACGCTGCCAGTAGGAGGTGAATGAAATGATCAAGCGTCAGAAAGATGTGTTTCCTCAACGCCATCGAAAGGCTGTTTCAACACCGGCCAGAGAGAAGAAACTCAAACACAAGCTGTTGATCGAGACGAAAAAAGCCAAAAGCCTGGAACGGGCTATCTGTAAGATGAGTACGCAGGTGCAAAAGCAAATTGGAAAGGATTTGCATGACACCGTCTGTCAAGATCTCATGGCGGCATCCTATATGGTTGCCGAAATCACTGAGCGTCTCAAACAGGTGATGGCAATTGTTCAGGATGCGGGTGCCTTGACGCGGGACATTGCACGGGGTCTGTCCGTGGATGTTGGCCCTGATTTGCTTCCCAAGATTCTGAGTAATCTGATGTCCAAAACAGCCGACCGCTTTCGAAGTAATTGCAAATTTCGCCTCGGTTCCGATGTGAAAGTCGCGGATGACGCGGTTGCCTGCAATCTGTACTTTATTGCCAAGGAAGCCACTCAGAACGCCATCACGCATGGGAAGGCGAAGAATATCAGGATTCGATTTGGACATTTTAAAAACGGCGGTTATCTGGTTATCAAAAACGACGGTTTACGTTTCCAAGAAGACCGTTCCAAGACAAACGGCATCGGGTTAAACATGATGAACCACCGGGCGCATAGTTCCAAAGGCTCGCTGACTGTTCGCGCTGGCGCCAGAAATGGCACGGTTGTGGGCTGCTTTTTCAAACTGCGGTAAAAAGTGAAGCCGAGAGGTCGAACCGATTGGTTACTTTATTCACCAAGCCGCTCTGGCTCTCAGCTTCGACACAAATCATAACCGCCCCTTGCGAAAGAGACTGCCGAAGGAAGTCTGGTTTTGGCGTAGGAAGAAACCATGCAGCTCCACCGTTCACGAAGACTGTCCGCTCAGCGTCGAAGTCGCTGTGGATCGCGCCAGGGGCTTCTTCGCTTGACTCGCATTTTCGGAGGCGTTATAAGCCTCGCAACTCCTTAGGGACACGAGGTGGCAGGACGTGTAGTCAAAATTCTAGTGTGCTGGCTTGCGGTCTGCTGCGTGCCCGCGGCGCCCGCACAGGTTGCTGGTAAGCCGAAGGAATTTACAAATCCGCTTTTTCCCGGATCCGGTTCGCCTGGTCCAACTTCGTCGACTGCACCGGCCGGCCCACCTCCCGGAAAATCCGTCCCGCCGCCAGCGTTGGAAAAGAGTTCTGAACCTTTTTTCCTGGGTTGCGAGGCGACACCGCCACCATCGCGTGTCCATGGTAATTGGACGGCTCGCCCGGACGGCGAAAAACCCGACGCGCTATATTCCGATGTCCCGTTTGCACTCGGCATACCGGCGATTGTCCGCCACGAAGGCGGCGTGTCCCGCATCTCGTACCGGGTCACGGTGGAATGGGATAACGCTCCAGAGGATTGGATCAAGAACAGCCGTTTTTTTGTCCCCACAGACTGCGGCCTGTACAACGCCGATAACAAGTCTCTGCCGGACGGTTCGGTGTTCTTTAACGATTACGGGCATGCCACCACGTCGAATCGATGGACGAAACTCAGCCTCGACAAGGACGCCAAAGTGCCGACGTGGTCCACACGGGGTGGGTTGCGCATCGAGATGGATCGCAATCACGAGCCGTTCGCGAAAGGTTCAACGTGGGACTCATTCGTGCTCGCGCCGTCCGTGCCAGGCCGGTACGTGGTGTGGCTGGCGGTTGACCTCCTCTCGGATTGGCCGGCGAAAGAACCAAAGCGCGAAGATCTGCGCGGCAAATTTCACGTGGACGTGCTCGTCACCCGCACGGAACGCCCGGCGCGCGACGAGGAGATCGCCTGGTTGTTTGGCCGGAAAAAGGAGCGACCAGCCGACATGCCGGACGACAAATTCTTTTTGGCCGGCACTTACGAACTGCCGTTCACGGTGAAGCGCGACGCCTGGGTGTTCCATCACTCCGAAGTCGTGCCCTTGCGCGACAGCGTGAAGCAGCCGAAAACGCAATTTGCGAAATACTCCACGGAAACGAATACCGAAGTCACCTCTTCCGTCCAGGCGGGTGGCCCGGCGGTCGGGCTGGAATTTCAAAGCCAGACTTGGGAAGGCGCCTTGCGCGGCACCGATGACAAGGGCAAACCCATTCCGATGATCTATCAAGAGAACGACCAGTGGACCATCAATCTGCCCAAAGAGATACCGGATTACAGCTTCACGACGATGACCGCCACCGGTAAGAAGGTCAAACACTTCAATCCCGGCAGGTATACGACTGTCCCCGAGAATCAAGCTGGTCCCTCCGGCAACTCGACGTTTTCCGAGTGCGACTGGCTGCCCGAAGCCGAGTCGCAGGCCGAGACCGGTCGCAGCGCCCGCGTCTGGTTTTGCTGGCACACCGACAAAGATTTGTACCGAGACTCCAGCGCCGACCAGCGCAAGTATTTTGTGGATCAGTTCGGCGAAGATATGCAGCAGTGGTGGTTCGAAGATTACCGGAAAAACACGTTTGACGGTCCGACTGGGGGAGGCCAGGCGTTCCGGTTTGTCGTCAATGGCGTTCCGCCGGCCGCCGATGATGGCGTGCGGACGTTGACCATCACCGAAACGAACAGCTATCCGGCCCTGGCCTATAACGTCGGCCCATGGCGGGTGGTCGGCTATTACACGCGGCTCGGTAATTCCAAGCGCGGTGGCGGCGCGACACCGACCATCGGCGAGGCGACATTTGTCGAGGACCGCGACGATTTCTGGAAATGGTACATCACGCTCGCGCGGGTGCTGGCCGAGCAAATCCCGAAAGCGATGGCGGCACAAGTCGAAGCGATGCAGGAATCGGTGCCGTTGCAACAACTCATCAAGTCGCGCGATCATCTTATGTTGTCGTTGCAAAACGAGACGGCTGCCGCGGAAGGAGCCGGACGCTGGTTTAGCCAGGGAATCGAAGACGCCGCCGCAGCCGTTGACTCGGGAACGCGCGGCATCCTACCCGGTGGCGGCAAGTTGGGCACTCGCAACACGCCGGCCACGGTTGGGGGGATGGATTCGGCGGCCATTCGCACAGAAAAATTGCAGGAAATTACCGCCGAGATCGGCGAGCACCGCCAGACCATCATGCAGGACACCACGACGGCGCGGGCCGCGTACGACGTGATCGTCAAGAAGTTGGAGGAAGGCAAGGAGCGTTACGGCGGGCCGAACCATCCCGAGTTGCTCCTGTGGCTCAAGAAATATCGGCACGACTACGAACACATCCCCGTCGAACTCGCCGTCGCATCGAACGATCCGGAAATCCTCAAAAAGCTCCTGGACGAGTCAGCCTTGTACGCCGAGTCGGCGGACGCGCGCATCATGGAAGCGCAGTTGTACCGCGCCCAGGGCGACGCGATTTCGGCCTTGGTCGCGTTACGCCGCGCGGTACGGATAGATCCTGAAAACGAGGACGCCCGCAACACGCTCACCAGCCTGGAGTGCGCCTTCCTCCAACGCGCGATCGACAAATCGCAGGGGGCCATCGCCGACGCGCGCCGGCATTTCTACGGCTACCTGATGGAACGCGGGTTTGCCGATCGCGATATTCTGGCCAATCAAAAAATGCCGTTGAACTGGCTGGCCACGCGCATTGGCGTGTATGGCGAGGAAGCCTGGGCCGTGTTTACGACCGGCATCTTCGGTTCGTTCTCCGCGTTCTACGGCAAACCGGCAGCGGAGGCCGATTTGCTGGCCACGACCGAACGGCAGATGACGACCGCGTTCATCGGGTTGCACACGATGCGCCTGCTGCGGAAAAAAGATGTGAGCTTCGTTGAGATGAGCACCAACACCAGCCAGCAGATGTGCCAGAAGCTCGACATGCGCGACCGCAAAGGCAATCCGCTGTCCGACCCCGAAGCCGCCAACATCGGGGTCGCCGTGCGCGAGGCGATGAAATTGCCGGATGTGCAGGCGTTGATGGGTGAAGATCGCCAGGCACTCGAAGACGGCATCAAGCAGGGCTATTGGGATTCCAAGGATGTCTGCAACACGTGGATCGAATGGTTCGGCGATCTGACCAGCGTGTATAATTTGGCCACGCTGCTGTTGCCCGCCGCCAAGGTCGGCACGGCCGGGCGCACGTCGGGGTTGATGTGGACGAAAGCGGAGATGGCGATGATGCACGACCTTCAGGCGCTCGGCACCATCAAGTCCGGCACCGAAGCCGTCGCCACCGCCGTCGGCCTGACGCGCGCGCTCAACGCTGCTGGTGCCACCGAACGCGGCCAGAAACTCGTCAACTTTCTGGTCCGCATGGAAAAGTACCAAGCCGGCCTCGGCAAGCTCGACAAGGCGGTCTGGACCGTTGGCAAGCTGACCGGCGCGCTGACGTTCGGCTATGTCACGGTCAGCGCCACCGAACATCTCGTCGGCCACAAAGCGGCCATGATCGTGCAGGCGGCGTTGCTGTTCGCCACCGACACCGAGTTGCTCACGAAACTGCTCAAAGGGCGCAACATTCCGCCCAAGGCTGTCGCTGCCGTCATTACCGGCGAATTCATTCCGGCCACCAAGGATCACATCAAACGATTGACGCTGGTCGAAGGGAACGCCGAGCAGATGAACACCATCTTCGCACGCCTCAAAACTGGCGGCCAACTCAGCAAGGGCGACATTGAATTTCTCCACACCCTCGTCGGTGACAACTACCGTTTGCTTATTCCCAGTGCCAACGCCGGTGAGAACGCGACGATCGCGATGCTGGCCTCCAGCGAGGGCGCGCTCAGCGGCGTAAATAACGGCGCCATTGACGCCGTCACGACCCTCAAGCCCGAGTTGGAATTCGAGGCGTCCGCTGCCGCGCAAACGCTGCAGGATGAAGTCAAGGTCGCGGACGCACTCAACCAAGCCGCCACCGACGGCACCGCTCCGATTCCGCCGCCGGCGGTTGACGAAGCCAGCGCCGCCGTCACGGATAACTCCTTCGAAACGGTCAACCCCGCTCCGCCCCCGCCGCCTGAACGTCCCCGCACAGCCACCGGTCCGTCCCCGCAACGCGAGAAACCGACCACGGCGCAAGTGGGCGGTCCCCAGCCCGACCGGCCCATCACGAACAACAAACTCGGCCCCCTCAAACCGAAAGCCGAGCCACGTCCCCGCAAACCGCTGGACCGGCCTGAATATCCGCCGTCGGAGGCGCGCGTGTTACCCGAAGAAGCGCGTCCGCCGCGCGAGTGGGGCGGTTACGAAGTGTACCCGGACATGCGCGAAGGTTCGCGTTCCGCCCGGGCCGAGCGCATGTTGCATCAAGCCAAGACGCGTGAAGACTTTGAAAAGGTCCAGCGCGTCTATGAAGGCATCCTCAACGACCTGCGCGACGGTGTCATCGTCGAAGCCGACGAGATGGCCATCGAACGCCTTCATGTCCGCCGCATGCTGGCGCACGAATTACAGACTGCCACCCGCAAATTCCCGACCGGCCGCTCGCCGATCAACAACCCCATTGCCGCCGAAACCGTGGACGCCATCTTCGCCGGTCGCGAGGCGCTCATCAAACGCGAATCCAGCGGCGTGATGGCGGAAATGTTCAACGTGCCCGGCCACGATGATCTGATTGTCAAAAAAATTCGTGCCGAATTCGACGTGACCATCAACGGCAAGCTCGAACACCGCAGCATCGATATCCTGGAGGATATCCAAAACAACGTCGTCCACACCGAATTGGCCCGTGCCTGCGGTTTCGATGTGCCAACCATGGAAGCCCGCATCATCTACGACCAGAGCGGCCGGGCCGTCGAGGCCTACTATGTCATGCGCAAGGTCGTCGGCAAATCGATGGATCAACTCACCGCCGCCGAAATTTTTCTCTACCGGGAAGAGTGGGCCCGGCACCGTGCCCTTTCGGTGCTCATCGGCGATTTCGATCGCAAGCTCGACAATTACATCATCACCGAGGAAGGCCATTTCGTGCCGATTGACGCCGGCTGCGCCGACGTGACCGGCGAAAACATGGTGCGCGAGTGCGCGAAAGAGGGCATCCCCTACGAGCCGGCCATGCCTTTCACCATTGACGGCTGTTGGGGCCGGGATCATTGGTACGCCAAGAACATCAACGCCGCGCCCGGCAAGGAACTGCTTACCTACAAAAAAACGCTCATGCGCAAATGTCTCATCGCAGACGAGGCGATGACGTTCCAAGCGGCCGAGCCGGTCATCTTGGAAATCGAAAATTTGTTCGTCAACGGCACCAAGGCCGCCGAAGCCGAGAAGATCATCACGGAAGCTTACGTTAAAACTGAGCTTCAGAGCCGGGTCAACCGCATGGCCGAGCTGAAAGGCGCCAATCTCGCCGACCCCGCCGTGCGCGCCGCGTTGGAACAGGAAGCCCGCCTCTCGCTGGCGGCGAAGTTTAAAGAGAAGATTGACCTGGCCCTCCCCAATCTCAAAGCGCGCGCCCCGAAGATTCGCGACTGCATGAAACACTGCCACAATCGCAATGGCCTCCCCATCATTGAAAGCATCGAGCACACACCCGATCACTCCAGCCTGCAAATCGACGACGATTTCCTCATCCGCTTCACGATGCTTCATTACCTCAACCGCCTGCCCCAAAGGAAGGCCGCATGAAGACCAACCTCGCCTTGGCCTTCGCGCTCGCACTCGCCACACGCGCCCAAGCTGCCGACGATCCCGAAACCGTCTGTCGCGCCCACTTGCGCAACCTCGGCGCCGCCGTCAAGGCCTACGAGCTCGTCCACAACAAACAAGCGCCAACCAAACTTTCCGCCCTCTACCTCGAAGGTTGGGCCGACAGTTACGGCGACTTCGTCTGCCCTGCCTCCGGCACCAGCATCACTCTCACCACCGACATTGACACCAAAAGCGATTATGAACTCGGAACGGGCGACATTCTCGTCCGCGAAAAAGCCGCGCGCCATGGCGGTAAAGCGCTCGCTGTTTTTGCTGATGGCACGATCAAACAAATCGAAGCTCCCGCTGCTGCAGCAATGGATGCCGTGCCGAAAAACGAACCTGAAGTTCCGGCCCGCGTGCACACGCCGCCACCGCCGGCCCGAGGGGAAAACCCCGCAAACAATTCTCAAGTCACCACCCCAACCGGGCAGCCCCGCATTTCCGTAGTGGATCAAGGCGAACTCAGAGGCGATTTGTCGGAAATGATGGGATTGGCGTTCGCGTTTCAAAACGACGGCCGTCTCACCGTCGCGTCCGTGAAAAAAAACAGCATTGCCGATACAATTGGAATCAACACCGGCGACACAGTCACCGAAATCAATCAGAGACCCGTGCCCCAAGTCAAACAGGCTCGGCCAATCGGTCCAGCCGAGATGGCACGGCTGGCGGGTGTTTCACCCGACGACGAACTGCTCGTCACCATCCGGCGTGCTTCGGACGGCGTGGACACGGTCTTGTCGCTCTCAAACGGAAAACCCGAACCGCCCCAGTTGATTCCGCCGGGCACCCAGGTCATGACGCAACGAACGCCGCCCGCCCCCGCGCTCGGGGCGCCGGCCGCGGCTTATCTGGGCGCGAAGTTGATGACGAATCGGGACACCGGAGCGGGGGCACTCGTTCTCGAAGTCGTGCGCGACGGTCCGGCGGAGAGTTCTGGATTGAAAGCGGGCGATTTGATAGTGGCGCTCGATGGCGAGCCGATCGAAAGCAGCCAGCAGGTTGTGGATGCGATTGCGAAACGGGCCGTGAGAGATCAATTGAACTTGCTCGTGATTCGCGAGGGCAAAAGCAAAAAGGTGACCGTCACCCTCGGCGGACGTCCCTCAGGACGGTAGCGGCACGATGACAAACCTGCTTTTCGTTTTGAACCGGTGAACACCCGCTTTCACGCGTCGCGGCTTGCTTGCATCCGGCAACTGAATTGTCGCCGTGGTGTTGGCTGGCACTGTCACCTCCAAGGTGAAGACGTCCTGCTCAATCCGCCACTCCGAGCGAATCAGCCCGCGCACCGATTCATACGCCACCTTGGCCCACTTTAATCCGCCCCCGGGAATGGGACGAACGACAAAATGCCGCCAGCCCGGCGCGGCTTCGTCGGGATTCAGTCCTCCAATCACTCGGTACATCCACTCGCCGACCGCTCCAATGGCGTAATGGTTGAAGCTGTTCATGGCGGGAGTTTGAAATCCACGACCCTCAACGTAACCATCCCAACGCTCCCAGATGGTTGTTCCGCCATGCTCGACCATGTAGCCCCAACTGGGGATCGTAGTCTTGTTGATCAAGGCATAGGCGATGTCCGCGTAGCCCCACCGGGTAAGTTCCAGCATCGCGCGGACCGTGCTTTGGATCCCAGTGGAAAGATGTCCGTTGTAAGGTTTCATCGCCGCAACCAGATGCTTGGCCGCAAGCGGGCGCAGGCGTTTTGGTAAGAGATCAAAGTGCAGAGCGAGCACATAGCCGGCTTGCGTGTCGCCTTTGATCTTCCCGTCACGCTGGACGAATTCCCGGTTGAACGCCGCGCGAATCTGTCGCGCCAGCCGGTCGTAGCGTGATTTCTTCCCCAATACCCCGGCCATCTTTCCCAACAATTCAGTCGAGTGCGCGAAAAACGCTGTCGCGTAAACGTCCTTGGGGCACGTGGCTTTGCCCCACGGGGCGCCGGTCAGATTGATGAACGTGTCGGCATTCAGCCAATCCCCATAGGTACCCATTGCCAGCATCGAGAAGTCGCGCCAAATGTGATCGTGGCTGCGAGCGTCGACATAATCGACCCAGCGTTGCATGGCGGCGTAATGTTCTGCCAACAACGTTTTGTCGCCGTAGTTGACCCACTGACGCCACGGGACAATCACGCCGGCATCGGCCCAGCCGGGATTGGCGGTGAACCGGTTTTCGGGTCCCTGCGGATGCGGGGCGAAATCCGGGAAACGTCCATCCAGCGTCTGCGCTTCGCGGACGTCCTGCATAAACTTGCGGAAAAACGACGCCATGTCGCGATTGAAAATGGCGGTCTGCGAGAAGACCTGAATATCACCCATCCATCCGAGCCGTTCGTCGCGTTGGGGGCAATCGGTGGGCGTGCTGTGCAGATTGCCGCGCTGCGTCCATTGAATCGCCCCCATGATCTTGTTGAGGAGCGGCGACGAACACGCGAATGAGCCGGTCTCGGGCGCCGCCGAGTGCAAGACGCAGCCGACGATCTCCGGCGGCTGGGTTGCGCCAGTCACCTCAACGTACCGGAATCCATGATAGGTGAACCGCGGCTCGAACATCTCAGTCGCCGCTCCCCGACAAATATAGGTGTCGATTGGTGCCGCGGTGCGCATGTTTTCGAAATAGATCGTCCCATCAGCCTGCAGCACTTCGGCATGGCGGAGCTTGATCACCTGGCCGGGCGTTGTCTGATGAAATGTTGACCGGCACCAGCCCACCACGTTTTGGCCGAGGTCGATGATGAACACGCCCGGATGCGGTTCTGTGACCGAGACCGGGATCAGTCGCTGGGTGATGCGAATCGGCTCATTTTTTTGTGCCACGACCGGCCCGAAGTTCGGCGTCCATTCGACGCCGGCCGGTTTCCAATCCGCATCCGAAAAGCCAGGCGTGTCCCAGCCCGAGAACTCTTTACGAGCATCGTACTGTTCCCCGTCCAGGATGTCCGCGCCCAGGATCGGCCCGTCCGAATTGACCCGCCAGTTGACATCCGTGTGAATGTATTCCTGTTGTCCGTCGTGGGTCTCCACGTAAAGCCGCGCAAAGAATCGGAGCCGGTGACCGTAATTGAAGCGTCCTTCCGACAACCCGATGCGTCCCGCAAACCATCCGGCACCCAGAATTGCGCCGAGGACATTTTCGCCCGGTCGCACCAGCGCCGTCACATCGTAGGTCTGATATTGCACCCGCCGCCGGTAATCCGTCCATTCCGGCGCGAGGACCTGATCGCCGATCCGCTGGCCGTTGAGGCGCGCTTCGTATACACCAAGGGCCGTCGCGTACAAGGTCGCGCGTTTGATGGTTTCCTTGACCTGAAATGCCCGGCGCAGATACGTCGCCGGCAATGATTGTTTGTCGGACAACGTTTGCGCGGTTGATTCCCCAATCCACGCGGTCATATCCTGGTCGGTGTGCGGCTGGTCCCACGGGCAAAACAGGTGCCAGCCCGGTGTGAAAATCCCCATTGTCCAAAACGCTGGCGCGCTCCAGGCCGAAGCTTTTCCTTTTGGATTCCAGACTCGCACCTTCCACTCATAGCGCCCGCGCGATTCCAGCGGCGGGCCGGCATACTCGATTTGCAGCGATTCATCCGATTTGACGCGCGCGGTGTCCCAAACTTTTAACGCGCTGTGGGTGACGATGATCTGATAGCCTGCCTGATCAAATGGCGGAACCCAGCTCAACCGGGGACAACGCACGTCGAGACCCAGCGGATTCGTGAGATATTCACAACGCAACGAAGTTGGGCGCAGGGTCATTGGGAGGATATAGCATCGCTGGTGGCCGGAGTTCAATCACTGGCAGGAAATGACTTGTGCGGGGCGGTGGTTAGCCCAATATGACCGGAATTTTGGATGATAAGGAGATTCTGGCATCATGTTGAACCTGGAATGGAATAACCGGCTTGAGGCGTGGCGCGCCGAGTTAAAGAAGCAGATCTATCGGCCCCTCGGTCCGATCGATCTGAGCGGGTTTGTGACGCTGGAACAGTTGACGCCGCAGCAGGCGATGCGGCGGTCTTTCAAGCCAATGCCGCCGGGGACGGCGTGGGGCGCGAAATGGGAGTACGCCTGGTTCCGTACGCAGATCACGGTGCCGAAATCCGCCGCCGGCCAACGCATCATTGCGTATCCGGTCGTGCAGGAGTCGGTCGCATTCGTGAACGGCACGAAGGCGTACATGACGGGCGACAATCAGCCGTTATTGCTGACGCGTCGCGCCAAGGCAGGCGAGAAATTCAAGATCCTCATTGAAGCGTATGCCGGCCATGGGCCGCTGCCGTGCCGGGTTGGACCGGTGCCGCTGAATCGGCTGACCGTTCCGGAACCGCCCCCGACTCAAGCGGTCGTCGCGCCGGCCACGTTTGGCATTTGGCAGGAAGATGTTTATCAATTGTGGATCGACATTCAAACTCTCGTGGGGTTGATGGCCAAGACGCCTGCCACGCTCCTCCGGACGGCGCAGGTTGAAGAAGGATTGAAGGATTTCACGTTGATAGTGGATTTCGAGCAATCCGACGAAAAGTTCCTGGCGAGCTGCCGCGCCGCGCGCAAACGCATCGCGCCTTTGCTGGCTTGCAAGAATGGGTCCACTACGCCGGTGATGTATTGCTTTGGGCACGCACACCTCGACACGGCGTGGCTCTGGCCGTTGCAACATTCCGAACGCAAGGCGGCCCGGTCGCTGGCCAACCAATTGCAATTGGTGGAAGAATATCCCGAGCATCGCTTCCTCTTTAGCCAGCCGGCCCAGTATGTGTGGTTAATGGAGAAGTATCCTGAATTGTACGCCCGCGTCCGGAAAGCCGTCGCCAGAGGCCAGGTGATTCCCGACGGCGCGATGTGGGTGGAATCGGACACGAACATTCCCTCGGGTGAATCGTTGATCCGCCAGTTCATTCACGGGAAACGTTTTTTCAAGGAGCAGTTTGACGTCGACAGCCGGTTGTTCTGGGAGCCGGATGCGTTTGGTTATTCGGGCGCGCTGCCGCAGATCATGCAGGGCTGCGGCGTGTCCTATTTCTCCACCCAAAAGATTTTTGGCTCCGACGTCGGCAACGGCGATCCGCATCCCTACAACAATTACACATGGGAGGGAATTGATGGTTCGACCGTGCTGGCGTTCAACCACATGGATTACACGTCGCCGACGTCGACGGATGAGACCATCATCCGCTGGCACTGGCGCCGGCAACGGGATGACATTCAGACGTTTCTGTTTCCCTTCGGATGGGGCGACGGCGGGGGCGGACCCGAACGCGATCATTTGGAATTCATCCGGCGGCACAAGGACCTCGAAGGCGTGCCGCAGATGAAGCTGGCGGCACCGGTTGAATTTTTCCGGGACCTGGAGCGCGCCGGCACGCCCAACCGGTACGTCGGCGAATTGTATTTCCAAAACCACCGTGGCACCTACACCTCCCAGGCTCGCACCAAACGCGGCAATCGCCAAAGCGAGTTGGCGCTGCACGACGCGGAATTGTGGGGCGCCATTGCCGCGGTCACGGCCGGCTATTCGTATCCGCTCGCCCGGATGGACGCGGTGTGGAAACAAACCCTGCTCAATCAATTCCACGACATCATCCCCGGTTCCTCGATTCAGCGGGTGCATGAGGAAGCGGAAGCAGCCCATCGCAAAATCATTCACAGTGCCAATGAAGTGTCTCACGCCGCGCAACGGAGGATGACGAAAGCCGCGAAAGGGTCAATGACGGTCTTCAATTCACTGGGATGGGAACGGACGTCGCTGGTCGAATTGCCCGCGGGCTTTCCGGGAACCATTCAGGAGATCGATGGCAAAACGTACGGAGAAGTCACCGTGCCGGCCTGCGGGTGGACCACGATCCGTAGCGCGGCGGTCGGACAGTGGGCCCCTGTGACCGTGCGACCCAATCTTTTGGAGAACGATCGGTTGCGCGTCGTATTCAACAAAGCCGGTGAAATCACCAGCATCCGGGACAAGTCAACCGGGCGCGAATTGACGGCCGGACCGTGCAATCGATTTCTCATGTACAAGGATGTTCCCGGCGAATGGGATGCCTGGAACATCGACAGCATGTACGAGCAGCAACTCGTCAACAGCACCGCGCCCGCGCGCATCGAAGTCATCACCAGCGGACCGCTGCTCGGTGTGTTGCGCGTGAGCCGGGTCATTGGGCAGTCGCAGTTGACCCAGGATATTTCGTTGCGTCGCGGCAGTTGCCGGCTGGATTTTGCCACCGTCATGGATTGGCAGGAGCGCCACAAACTGCTCAAGGTGGCGTTCCCGGTCAACGTCCACGCGAATGAAGCCATTCACGAAATCCAATTCGGACATGTGCGTCGGCCTACCCACCGGTCGCGGCAGTATGACGCCACCCGATTTGAGGTGAACCAGCAGAAATGGACGGCACTGGCCGAAGAGGGCCGGGGATGTGCCTTGCTCAATGATTGCAAGTACGGGGTGAATGTTCTGGGCAACAGCATTAATCTCACGCTGCTGCGCGCGCCACTCGCGCCGGATATGCTGGCGGATCGCGGCCAGCAGAAGTTCACCTATTCCTTTTTTGCCTGGAACAGTTCGCTGGCCGACAGCGGCGTCGTGCGCGAGGCTGGGGAGTTGAATTCACCGGTCACGACCATTGCTGGTGGCGCGGGTCAACAGTCCTGGTTCCAAATCAACGCTCCCAACGTCATCATCGACACAGTCAAACTCGCCGAAGACGGCTCAGGTGACGTGATTGTCAGGCTCTACGAGTCCATGCGGACCGCCACGCGTTGCGTGCTCACGGTTGGATTACCCTTTGCGAAGGCTTCCCAGACCAATATGTTGGAACAGCAGTCGGCCCGATTGGCTCACAAGAAGGGCGCCATCCAACTCGAATTCCGACCGTTTGAAGTGAAGACAGTGCGGTTGCGAAAAGAGTTAAGAAAAGATGTCAGGCGCTAGTCATCGGCCAGAAAACATTGGGGCGTTACTCCGCTGCCGATAGTTGCGCGGGGAGAGGCCGTAATATTGCCGGAACACCTTGTAGAAATGCCCGAGGCTTTGAAAGCCGCATTCCAAGCCAACATCGATGATCTTTTTCGAGCTGTTCGATAATTCCCGGGCCGCGTACTCCATCCGGGCCCGGTTCACCATTTCGGTCGTAGTCAGGCCAAAGTATTGACGCAAGGCGCGATTGACGTGCACCGGGCAACGGCCCGCCAGCCGCGCAAAGGCGCGGGTTCCGCCCGTGAAGTATTGTGGTTTGCGCACCGCTTCCATTGCCTTCTGCAGCCACGCTGGGGCGCTGGCGGTTGACCGGGGGTACGATTGGCATCCGGTCAGCAACTCCAAAAGAAAATGTTCGATGATAAAGCGGGAGGCCCATTGATAGCCTAGGATTGCCTCCCAAGCTCGCAGGCGTTGTTGTTGTTGATCATCGAGTTGCACGGTGTAGGGCAGGACCGTTGTCGCCCAGAAATAGGCGGTCGCCGCCGGGAAATACCGCGCCCGTAAAGTTTCCAGTATGTCGCAGGACACAGAAACATTGATCATCTTCAGCCCCGCCGTGCCGGGGATCGCTTCAAACGTGTGGCAGTCAGCGGGACGGATGGCCACCAGGGTTCCCGCCGTCAACGGTACCCGTTGTCCATTGATCACATGAATCCCGTGCCCCGTCTCGACCCAGAAAACCTCGGCGAAATCATGCGTGTGCAACGGAATGGAAGTCTTTTCGCTGATGCTGAGGGATGTCGAGCGAAACACAGAACCTTTCGAGAAAAAGAAAGCCTTGGTGAACTGCACGGGCTTCATCGATGTATTTATAGCAGAATCTTTAGTCGTTTCTCCAGAAGATTTTATCTCTTTTTCACCATAAATTGATCACAGTGGACAGTTGTGGATGGGAGATGGAAGTGAGAAATATCTGAAATTCCACATGCATAAGCTAATTCTCCGGGTCACCGGACGGATTGTAGGTGCAGGAGTGAGGTCGGCTGGCTTCACATCTGGGGAGAGCAACGCGATGAAAGCCAAAGTCAGCAGGACTTTGCTTGTCCCCGGCGCCGGACGGCGCCAGGGTATTCCGAGCTCTTGCCACGCTTTCACATTGATTGAGTTGATGGCCGTGGTGTTGCTTATCGCCTTGCTCGCCGTCCTCGCGATCAACATCTTGGGCTACATTCAGACGACCTTGGCGGTTCGACTCGCGCGCAGTCAGATTGCCGTAATGGAAACCGCGCTCGAAAATTACAAGTCAGACTGGGGGTATTATCCGGCGACGACGCCCATCCATTTTTCCGATCTCAAATATGGAGAGTCGGTGAACAGTTATTTGCTCTATCGCGCTTTGACCGGCCAAAACGGCAGAAAACAGTACCTGCAACTGGCCCCGAACCTGTGCAAGAGCAACTCAGCATCGGGGTTGATCAACATTGTGGACCCGTGGGGCACGCCGTACAATTATTACAATTCGCCCAAGACAGCTTACGCCCGCGTCAACGGCGCGGCGAACAGCACGGATGGCTGCGTCCTGGGAGGTCAAGTCAACAAGAATTCGTACGATCTGTTTTCATACGGACAAAACCGGAGTACCTATGTGGCAGGCGCTGACACGTTCAACGGATGGTTTTATGGGAGTTGGGGCCTGCTCCTCAATGCCAGCGATGATATTGGAAATTGTACAAAATAAAAGATCTGCCGCAATGAGTACCAAACCGGACGGTCAGGAGGCTTTTACCTTGGTCGAGTTGTTGGTGGTCCTGGCGATTGTCACAGTATTGACGGCGCTCCTGTTGCCCGCGTTTAAAGGCGCCCAGAGTCGTGCCAAAACCGCGCGGTGCGCCAACAACGAGCGCCAGCTTGGCGGAGCCTTCACTTTCTATTTAAACGACCACAATGGCTACTACATGTATGCGAGTCCTGAGTGTCCTTATGACGTCGGTTGTCCTCCGCTGTACTATTCCACCAATTATTGCGGCGGCCAGTCTTATTGCGGCACCACCCACTATTGCACCCAGAGCCCCGATTGGCTGACGCAGATTGCCAAATATTTGGGCGGACTCGGATTGACTGGGGCCAAAGTCTCGAGTCTGCTGCAATGTTCGGCGAACCATTGGCCAGTCGGTCCCCTCAACATCTCGTACGGGGTGAACCTGGATGTCATCCCGCAAAATTTCCGGCCGATCTCGTTGAACGGAGGCGTGCCCTGCAATCCGAAGGCGTGGTTTGGCCGGCCGAATATTGCCAAGTTTACCCGACCCGCCGCCGGGTTGCTCTTGGGTGAAAGACCGGCTTGTAATAACATCAACAGCAACCCGTGGGGTTTGATGTTGCCATTCAATGTTTCCCAATCCCCGAATTCTTTCAGCTCCTATTACGTGGCCACAAACCTTTGCACCACGCCCTTGTGCATATACGATTGGTTGGAACCTGATTGTAATGTGTATGTGTCGGCTTTCCACAACTCGGGCATGAACAGCTTGTTTCTGGATGGCCATGTAGGCCGGACATCGAAAGCAACCCTGATCGATTATGCCATCCGACAGCAAGCGGGACCCGCCACGACGGAGAGTCGGGCTTTCTGGTCTGGGGGCTATATTGACAATAATGGAGCGGGGCTATTTGGAACTTCTGATTATCCGACGTGGGGAATCACCGAGTAGGTATCTTGACGAATGCTTAGGGAATTGTGACACCGTTACGCCGTCCTCAAATCACCGCGATTCTTGCCAGTATGGCTTTGATCCTGGCGTTGGTCGTTCTTGGATTGACCACGCGCCGGCACCGGCCCGCCATCGATTACGAGGGGGCGGCCAGCCTCCAGATCGGCCTCGCGGAAGTGCTGGCCGGGGAAACCGCCAGAGCTGTGTCGGCACATGGCAACGTGGTCCTGGTCACTGATTACGGTCACACGCAACGCGGCCCGCTCAAAATTAACTGCTGGGAGGCTTTCCACGGGCAGTTGAAGCAATATGCCGAGATTCACATCCTCGCGACCGAGATCGTGGCACCCGATCCGCAGGATATGACGCGCTCGCCGGGAATTTCTCCGGCAGCGCTGGTCGCGGTCCTTGACCGACATGCTGCGGCGGACGCCTTCGTCTTTTTCGTCGACCTGCCTCACTGGCGCAATGTGGAGAAGCTTTTGCCGCAACCCCTCAAAACGAAACTGGTTGCCTTGGACTGTCACGGCCAGGAACCGGGAGGGTCGCCGAGGTTCTATTACAGCGGGTATTTCACCAGCGGCTTGTTATCCGCCTTGATCTTTCCTCTCGGAAAGGCGGGCGGACCGGCGCTGCCTCGCACGCCGCACGAACGATTTGAGCGCTCTTACAGCGTCTACACACTCGAAAATTACGAATCGCTGCCGGGTGAGGGAGCCAAACTGGATTGAATGAAACTTCTACCAACGACAATTGAGGTTATTCGGTCACTCATTCGTTCCGAATTAGGAACGTTTGGGGCTTGCGACAAGCAGGATGATCCCGCCAACCAGGGCACAGGCTCCGGCGACGGGCGGGATGAAATGACTGTGCGTGGTCTCGATATGGATTCCAAGAAAGTCGATGGGCTTTCCTGGTGTCGAGAAGGTGATCCCCGAATAGGCGAGGACGACGAGTCCCAGACCGATTAGAACGAAAGCCAGTGTTTTTGTATTCATCTTAAATTTCCTTTTTTGCTTTCCGGTGTCACTGTTTAAATAGGGCGCCGGCCTTGAATGACGTTGATCAGGATCATGATAATGGCAATGACCAGCAGGATGTGAATGAGACCGCCCAGGGTGGTGCTGGTGACTAAACCGAGCAGCCAGAGGACAATCATGACGACGGCGATGGTATATAACATAAAACTCTCCTTCTGTTTCTTGTGATCAATCGCCGGCGGGTGCGCCCCGATACGGGAAAG
>JADMIO011631514.1_pt1 | contig 69051 bp, 71 predicted proteins | sample 8958161 | NCBI WGS metagenome assembly JADMIO01 (sample SAMN16585339, study PRJNA669376) | soil metagenome | isolation source: Crop rotation soil | place: USA: Cullars Rotation, Alabama | collected 2011 | reverse complement strand
CGCGACAACTTGTCCACGTGGAATTCTAAGCTTAGGATCCCAATGTGCTGGAAAGCTTTCCAGCATCGTTCCGCAGCTCATCGCGTTCGTGTACTACCAGCTGTCCTGGTTGCTCTACGCCGTGCGACCGAGCTGGAGCTACCGGCTCAACGCCGACTTCGAGGACCATGCCGAGCACGAGTACGCCCTGCTGGTGCAGGAACATCCCGAGTGGGAGGACATCCCCTACGAGGGGTCGTTCATCGACGACTACGGCGCCTACGACTCCCTCGCCGACCTCTTCCGCCAGGTCGGGTACGACGAGCGGATGCACAAGGTCGAGAGCGAGCTGCTGATGGGGGCGTCTCGGTTCCGGTGAGCAGCGCGGCCGATGCGTTCTGCTACTTGAGCACCACCGGGCGCCGCACAGGTCAGACCCACACGATCGAGATCTGGTTCGCCACCCTGCCGCCCGACGAAGTCACGCTGTACCTGCTGTCCGGCGGCGGTACGGCAAGCGACTGGGTCGCCAACCTCGTCGCCGACCCGACGTGCGAGGTCCGGATCGGGGCGCGGGACGCCACGCTGCACGCCGCGACGGGCCGACTCGTCGCCGACCCGGACGAGATCGAGCGGGCCAAGACCGCGGTCGTCGCCAAGTACGAGCCTGGCTACGGCAGCAGCCTCGCCGACTGGCGCGCCCGCTCCCTTGTCGTCGCCATCGACATCGGGCCCTGACCGAGCCCGCTCGGACGAGCAGGGGCCTGGATCACGGCGCCGGAGCAGTGAGCTGGGTCAGGCTCCGAGGATCTCGCCGGCTATCGCAGCTGCCGCAGCCGCCGGGTCGTCGGCGTGCGTGACGGCTCGGCCGATGACGAGCAGGTCGGCACCAGCGGCGATGGCGTCGGATGGCGTGGCGACCCGCGCCTGGTCGTGCGTCGCCGTGCCCGCCGGCCGGATACCGGGCACGACGGTGAGGAGATTCGGCGCCAACTGCTTCGCGTCGTGCACGTCGGTCGCGGCGCACACGATGCCGCCGCAGCCCGACTCGACCGCCAGCGCGATGCGATGCGGCACGATGTGGTCGGGCGCGCTGTCGTCGCTGGTGAGGACGGTGACGGCCAGCGCGACCGGTGCCGGCAGTCCGGCCGCCGCCGCGCCTTCCGCCAGCCCGTCGACCCCGGCGCGCAGCATGGCGGCGTCACCGCGGGCGTGGAGCGTGAGGTAGGACGCCCCGAGGGAGCCGAGCACCCGAGCGGCCTTGTTCACCGTGGTGGGGATGTCGAGGAGCTTGAGGTCGACGAAGACCTCGAACCCTGCGGCGGTGAGCGAGGTCACCGCGTCGGGGCCTGCCGCGCTGTAGAGCTCCAGGCCGACCTTGGCGACGCCGATCGAGGGGCGGACCGCCTTGGCGATGCGAAGGGCGTCGACCATGTCGTCGACGTCGAGGGCGATGGCCAGCCGCGACCGCACCTCGTCGGGTGCCCCGCCTGCGGTCGCCGCGTCTGCTGCCTCGGTCGCCTCGTCAGATTCACCGCTCACCTCAGGCATGCCCCACTCCTGTCAGTTCGGACACGGCCGAGATGCCGTGATCCGCACACCACTCCCCCAGCTCCCGCTGGATCCTGGCGATCGCCCCCGGCTCGGCGAAGCTCGCCGTGCCGACCTGCACCGCGGACGCACCGGCCATCAGCAACTCGACGGCGTCGACTCCACGCGCCACACCGCCGACGCCCACGATGGGCAGATCCGGCAGTGCGGCATGCACGTCGTACACCGCGCGGACGGCGACCGGGTGGATCGCGGGACCGGACAGGCCCCCACCGCGCCCGCCGAGGATCGGCGCCCGGCCTTCGACGTCGATGACCATCCCCATCAACGTGTTGACCAGGGTGACGGCCTCGGCGCCGGCTTCCGCCGCCGCGGCGGCGATCTCGACGAGGTTCGTGACGTTCGGGCTCAACTTGGCCCACAAGGGCTTCCCCGTCCCGGCCGAGACCACGGCGGCGAGCGCTTCAGCCGTCGTGTCGGGGGCGTGGGCGAAGATCTGGCCTCGGTCGTGGTGGTTGGGGCACGACAGGTTGACCTCGATGGCGACGATGTCGTCGCACCCGGCGAGCAGGCCGGCGGCCCGCTCGTAGTCGGCCACCTCGGTGCCCCAGATGCTGGCCACGACCGTGGCACCCGATTCGAGGACGGCGGGGAGCTCGTCGTCACGCCACGCCCGGACACCGGGGCCCTGCAGCCCGACGCTGTTGAGCATGCCCGCGGCCGTCTCGTGCACCCGGGGCGGCGGGTTGCCGGGCCAGGGATCGGCCGACAGCGACTTCACCACGACCGCGCCGATGGACGACAGGTCGACGTAGCGGGCGAGCTCGTCGCCGTGCCCGGCCGTGCCCGACGCGGTGAGCATCGGGCTGCGCAGCGCGACCGATCCCACCTTGGCGGACAGGTCGACCGACGCGGCGAGCGCCGCCCTCGCCGCCGCTCGGCCGGATCGCCGCCTAGCGGCCATGCCACTCCTGCAGGCTGGTGACGCTGACCTCGTGCTCCTTCCACGCCGCGATGCCGTTGGCCGCGGCGAGCCCCGCCGACGCCGTGGTGAGCAGCGGGATGCCGTGCTTGCCGGCCGCCGTGCGGATGTGGGCGCCGTCGGCCCGGGGACCGCGGCCACGGGGGCTGTTGATCACCAGGTTCACGACGCCGCTGGAGATCAGCTCGACGGCGTCCTGGCCGGTTGCCTCACCGATCTTGGCGACGACCGTCTGGACCTCGATGCCCTCCTGCTCGAACCGGGCGGCGGTGCCCGAGGTGGCGGCAAGGGAGAACCCGAGCTCGCGGAACCGCTTCGCGGCGAGGACGCCGGCGGGCTTGTCGCGCTCGGCGAGCGACAGGAACACCGTGCCGCTCTCGGGGAGGCGGGACCCGGCGGCGAGCTGGCTCTTGAAGAAGGCCATGCCGACGTGGCGGTCGATGCCCATGACCTCACCGGTGGAGCGCATCTCCGGGCCGAGCACGGCGTCGGCTTCGGGGAAGCGACCGAAGGGCAGCACGGCTTCCTTGACCGAGATGTGATCGCCGTCGACGGGGTTCGAGAGCAGGCCTTCGGCACGGAGCTCGGCGAGCGTTGCGCCGACCATGACCCGAGACGCCACCTTGGCGAGCGGCACGCCCGTGGCCTTGGCCACGAAGGGGACGGTGCGCGAGGCACGGGGGTTCGCCTCGATGACGAACACCTGGCCCGACTTCACGGCGTACTGGACGTTGATGAGGCCCCGCACGTCGAGCGCCTCGGCGATGCGCCGGGTGTAGTCCTCGAGCACGGCGATGGTCTCGTCGGACAGCGTGGCGGGCGGGAGCGTGCAGGCGCTGTCGCCGCTGTGCACGCCGGCTTCCTCGACGTGCTCCATGACGCCGCCGATGACGAAGTCGCCGGTGTGGTCGCGGACGGCGTCGACGTCGACCTCGGTGGCATCCTCCAGGAAGCGGTCGACGAGCACGGGCCGCTCGGCCGAGAGGCCGCCTTCCTTGCCGAGGCTGCCGAAGCCGGCCAGCTGCTTCATGCAGCGGCGCAGGTCGTCGTCGTCGTAGACGATCTCCATGGCCCGGCCACCCAGGACGTAGGAGGGGCGCATGAGCACCGGATATCCCACGCGTTCGACGACGGTGAGGGCTTCTTCGACCGTCGTGACCGTCGCACCTGCCGGCTGCGGGATCTCGAGGCGGGCGCACATGGCGTTCCACCGCTCGCGGTCCTCGGCCTCGTCGATGGAGGCCGGCGACGTGCCGAGCACCAGGCCGGGATCGAGGTCGTTGGCGAGCTTCAGTGGGGTCTGGCCGCCGAGGCTGACGATGACGCCGAGGGGCTGCTCGGCGTCGATCACGTTTTGGACGTCCTCGAGCGTGAGCGGCTCGAAGTACAGCCGGTCGCTGGTGTCGTAGTCGGTGGACACCGTCTCGGGGTTGCAGTTGACCATGATCGTCTCGAAGCCGGCATCGCGCAGGGCGAAGCTGGCGTGGACGCAGCAGTAGTCGAACTCGATCCCCTGGCCGATCCGGTTCGGGCCCGATCCGAGGATCATGACCTTCTGCCGATCGGACTTCCGCACCTCGTCCTCGTCCTCGTAGGTCGAGTAGTGGTACGGCGTGTCGGCGGCGAACTCGGCACCGCACGTGTCGACCGTCTTGAACGTCGGGATGACGCCCGCGGCGATCCGCGCCGCACGCACCTCGGCCTCCGGGACGCCCCACAGCCAGGCCAGCTGCGCGTCGGAGAACCCGAGTCGCTTTGCGCGACGCCACGACCGGCGTTCCATGGCGGCGAAGCCGACCTCGGCGAGGTGAGCCCGCTCCTCGATGATGGCCATCATCTGGTCGAGGAACCACGGGTCGACCTTGGTGGAGTCGTGGACCTGCTCGATCGACAGGCCGCGCCGGAGGACCGCCTCCAGCTCGAAGAGGCGGTCGGGCGTGGCGACCGAGGCTCGGGCGAGCAGCTCGTCGTCGGGCACCTCGTCGTACTGCCCCTCGGCCGGGTCGCAGTTCAGGCCGTAGCGGCCCTGTTCGAGCGAGCGCATCGCCTTCTGGAGCGACTCGGGAAAGGTGCGACCGATGGCCATCGCCTCGCCCACCGACTGCATCTGGGTGCCGAGGATGGGCTCGGTGCCCGGGAACTTCTCGAATGCCCACCGCGGCACCTTCGTGACGACGTAGTCGATCGTGGGCTCGAAGCTCGCCGGGGTCTTGCGGGTGATGTCGTTCGGGATCTCGTCCAGCGTGTACCCCACCGCCAGGCGGGCGGCGATCTTGGCGATCGGGAAGCCGGTGGCCTTCGACGCCAGCGCCGACGAGCGGCTGACGCGGGGGTTCATCTCGATCACGACCATCTCGCCGTCGGCCGGGTTGAGCGCGAACTGCACGTTCGACCCGCCGGTCTCGACGCCCACCCGGCGGATGCAGGTGATCGCCGCGTCGCGCATGAGCTGGTACTCGACGTCGGACAGCGTCTGCGCCGGCGCCACCGTGATGGAGTCGCCGGTGTGCACGCCCATGGGGTCGACGTTCTCGATCGAGCAGATGATCACGCAGTTGTCCGCCCGGTCGCGCATGATCTCGAGCTCGTACTCCTTCCAGCCCGCGATCGACTTCTCGATGAGGATCTCGGAGATGGGGCTGGCCTCGATGCCACGCGCCGCCATCATGGCGAACTCCTCGGGCGTCGACGCGATGCCGGTGCCGTGCCCGCCGAGGATGTACGCGGGCCGGATGACGACGGGAAGGCCGATGCGCTCGACGACCTCGAGCGCCTGCTCCATGTCGTGCGCGACGTCAGAGGCCGGCGTGTTGAGCCCGACCTCCGCCATCGCGACCTTGAACTGCTCGCGGTCCTCGGCCGTGGCGATCGAGACCTCGTTGGCGCCGATGAGCTCGACGCCGTGCTCCTTGAGGATGCCCTGCTCGTGGAGCGCCATCGACAGGTTGAGCGCCGTCTGGCCGCCGAGGGTGGGCAGGAGCGCGTCGGGGCGCTCCTTCTCGATGATCTTGGTGAGGATCTCGACGTCGAGCGGCTCGATGTACGTGGCGTGCGCGAAGTCGGGGTCGGTCATGATCGTCGCCGGGTTCGAGTTGGCGAGGATGACCCGGTAGCCCTCTTCCTTGAGGACCCGGCAGGCCTGGGTGCCCGAGTAGTCGAACTCACAGGCCTGGCCGATGACGATCGGCCCGGAGCCGATGACCAGGATCGAGTGGAGGTCGTCGCGGCGCGGCATCAGTGCTCGTCTCCTGCGGTGTGGCTGTGGCTTCCAGATGTGCCAGCGGGACGACTGGGATCGTCCATGAGGTCGTTGAAGAGGTCGAAGAGGTAGCGGGCGTCGTGGGGCCCGGGTCCGGCCTCGGGGTGGTACTGCACGCTGAACGCGGGCACGTCGAGGACGCGGATGCCCTCGACGACGCCGTCGTTGAGGTTCTGGTGGGTGATCTCGGCGGTGCCGGCCATGGATCCCTCGTCGACCGCGTAGTTGTGGTTCTGGCTCGTGATCTCGATGGTTCCGGTCTCGATCCGCCGCACGGGGTGGTTGCCGCCGTGGTGGCCGAACGGGAGCTTGTACGTGGTGCCGCCGACCGCCGTGCTGAGCAGCTGGTGGCCGAGGCAGATGCCGAACACCGGGACGTTGCCGAGCAGCTCGCGGATCGTGTCGGGCATGTACGACACGGCCGCAGGGTCGCCCGGGCCGTTCGAGAGGAAGACGCCGTCGGGGTTGCGAGCGAGCACGTCGGCTGCCGGCGTGCTCGCCGGCACGACCTCGACCGTGGCGATGCCGCTGAGGTGGTTCAGGATCGTGGCCTTGATGCCGAGGTCGTAGGCCACCACTCGCTTGGGGCCGTTGCCCACCGTGTACGGCTCGGCGCAGGTCACCTGCGACACGAGGTCGACGCCATCGGTGCCCGGCTCGTCGTTGGCCGCCTGTTTGAGCGTGGCGTGGTCGGCTGTCCCGAAGGCGCCAGGCATGGCGCCCGCGTCGCGGATATGGCGGGTGAGACGCCGGGTGTCGATGCCGGCGATGCCGGGGATCCCCGCGGCCTTGAGGAAGGCGTCGAGGTCGTCGTCGCTGCGCCAGTTGCTGCGCCGGCGCGCCATCTCGCGGATGACGACGCCCTTGCAGAACGGCTTGCGGGCCTCGTTGTCGACCGGCGTCGTGCCGTAGTTGCCGATGTGGGTGTAGGTGAACGTGATGATCTGACCGGCGTAGGACGGGTCGGTGATGACCTCCTGGTAGCCGGTCATCGTCGTGTTGAACACCACCTCTCCGGTGGCGACACCGCCGGGCGGCTCGGCGCCGATGGCCTCGCCCTCGAACGTGGTGCCGTCGGCCAGCACCAGCTGGGCCTCGCGGATGTCGCTCATCGTTGTGCCTCTCCGTCGATCACGACGGCCTCTCCGTTGCAGATGGTGTGCCGGGCCCGACCTGTGAGGGTGCGGCCGGCGTAGGGGGTGTTCCGACTCTTGCTCGACAGTCGGTAGGCGTCGACGACCCACGTGGCGTCGGGGTCGACGACGACGAGGTTGGCCGGTCGACCCTCTTGGACTGGTCCGCCGTGGGCGTCGCGGATGCCGGAGATCGCCGCGGGCTGCCAGCTCATGAGCGCCAGCAGTCGTTCGATGGGCAGACCGAGCTCGGTCATGCCCAGGCCCAGCGCCGTCTCGAGCCCGAGCATCCCGCAGGGGGCCTCGTCGAACGGGGCCTCCTTGGTCTCCTGCGTGTGCGGGGCGTGGTCGGTGGCGATGGCGTCGATGGTGCCGTCGGCCAGGCCGGCCTTGATCGCGGCCACGTCGGCCGACTCGCGCAGTGGCGGGTTGACCTTGAACACCGGGTCGTAGCTGGCCACCTCGGCCGCGGTCAGCGTGAAGTGGTGCGGGCACGCCTCGGCGGTCACGTTGGCGCCGTCGGCCTTGGCCTGGCGCACGAGGGCGACCGACCCGGCGGTGGACAGGTGCTGGAAGTGCACCGGCGCACCCGTGAGCCGGCTGAGCGCGATGTCGCGCATGACCATGAGCTCCTCGGCTTCGGCCGGGATGCCGGCGATGCCCAGGCGGGACGACCACGCACCTTCGTGCATGTGACCGCCCTTGGAGAGGGCTTCGACCTCGCAGTGCTGGGCCATGGTGACCCCGAGCCCGCTGGCGTACTCGAGCGCGCGGCGCATGAGCCGGTCGTCCTGCACGCCCGAGCCGTCATCGGTGAAGACCCGGATGCCCAGCGCGGCGAGCTCGGCCATGGGCGAGAGCTGCTCGCCCTTGCGACCGACCGTGATGGAGCCCGAGGAGTAGACGTCGATGACGGCGTCGCGGCCCTTGTCGAGGACCTCCCGGGCGACGGCGACCGAGTCGATCGCCGGCTCCGTGTTCGGCATGGCGAGCACTGCGGTGAACCCGCCGAGGGCGGCGGCGCGGGCGCCGGTCTCGATGGTCTCGGCCTCCTCGCGGCCGGGTTCCCGGAGGTGCACGTGGAGGTCGACGAGCCCCGGCGTGACCAGGCAGCCACCGGCGTCGAGCACCGCGGCGCTGCCCGCATCGATGGATTCGGCGACCTCGACGATCACGCCGTCGGCGACCGCGACGTCGGCAGAGCGTCGGCCGGTCTCATCGAGGACGGTGCCGCCCTTGATGACGAGGTCGGGCTTCTGATCAGGCAAGGTCTGCTCCGCTTCTTCCTTGATCGGTTGCTTCGAGTTGGCCAGTCGCTTCCAGCTGTGTCGGTGCGGCCAGCAGTCGGAACAGCACCGCCATGCGCACGGCCACGCCGTTGCGCACCTGGTCGATGATCACGGCGTTGGGCAGATCGGCGACCTCGGCCGCGATCTCGACGCCCCGGTTCATGGGTCCGGGGTGCATGACGATGGTGTCGGGCCCGAGGCGGGCGGCCCGGGCCGCGGTCAGGCCGTACGTGGCGGTGTACTCGCGCAGCGACGGCAGCAGGGCCTCGGTCTGCCGTTCGAGCTGCATGCGGAGCAGGTACACCACGTCGACCTTGCCGATGATGTCGTCGATGTCGGTGCACACCTCGACCGGCCATCCTTCGAGGCTCGGCGGGAGCAGCGTCGGCGGGGCGACGACCGTGACCTCGGCACCGAGCTTGGTGAAGGCGAGGATGTCGCTGCGGGCGACGCGGCTGTGCTTGATGTCGCCGACGATCGCGATCTTGAGGCCGGCCAGTGAGCCAAAGCGCTCTCGGATCGTGTAGCTGTCGAGCAGCGCCTGCGTGGGGTGCTCGTGCCAGCCGTCGCCGCCGTTGATGATCGACGAGGTGGACCAGCCGGCGATCTGCCACGGCACGCCGGCGGACTTGTGCCGCACGACGATGGCGTCGACGCCCATGGCCTCGATGGTCTGGACGGTGTCGCGCACCGACTCGCCCTTCTTGAGCGAGGACGACGCCGCGCTGAAGGTCATCGTGTCGGCCGACAGCCGCTTGGCCGCGGTCTCGAAGGAGAGACGCGTGCGGGTGGAGTCCTCGAAGAAGAGCGAGACCACCGTCTTGCCGCGCAGGGCCGGCACCTTCGGGATGGCTCGCTGGGACACCTCGACGAACCCGTCGGTGAGCTTGAACAGCTCCTCGATGTCGTCGGCTTCGAGGTCGGCGATCGAGAGCAGGTGGTTCACTTGTGCATCTCCCCCAGCTCGACGCCCTCATCGGTGACGTTGACGACCTCGTCCCGCCGGGTCGGCAGGTTCTTGCCGACGTAGTCGGGGCGGATCGGCAGCTCTCGGTGGCCCCGATCGACCATCACGGCGAGCTGGACCGCTCGCGCCCGCCCGTAGTCGGCGAGCGACTCGAGCGCCGCCCGGATGGTGCGTCCCGTGAAGAGCACGTCGTCGACGAGCACCACGGTCTTGCCCGACAGGTCGAAGGGGATGTCGGTGACGGCTTCGGGGAGCACCGGCCGGATGCCGATGTCGTCGCGGTAGAAGGCGACGTCGACCGTGCCCACCGGGACCTCGGTGCCCTCGATCTGCTCCAGCGCCTCGGCGAGCCGGGTGGAGAGCCAGACGCCGCCGGTCTGGAGGCCGATGAGCACGACGTCGTGGAGGCCCTCGTTGTGCTCGACGATCTCGTGCGACATGCGCCAGACAGCCCGTTGGAGGGCCTCGTGGTCCATGACCAGCTTCCGGGCAACAAAAACGCCCCCAAAGGGGGGCGTCAAGCGTCGTTCGCGTTCGGCCACACCGGGCTCCTTCTGTCCGTATGAGCCTCACAGGACTCACTTCACGGTCAGGCAGGCACCGTAGCACGGACCGCCATCCGCAAATTGCGTAGCTCGATCGGCGAATCGCCGATTCCGGCGACTCCGACGTACGAATCGTTGGACCGGAGGCTGGGTTCCACCGGCCATTTCAGTCGTTCCTGGTCGAGGTCTGGGTCGGTACCGTGGGGACAGCACTCCTGACCGAAGGCAACCACCATGGGTTCCCGCCGCCACCTCACTCCGGAACAGCAAGAACGCCAAGACGGCCTCGACCGCTCCTGGGCCGCGGCGCAACAGGCGTTGGCTGATCCCGAGTTCCGTGCGTTCCTCGAAGATGCCATCAAGCGCTCTGACGAGACCGACGCGCAACCCATCTCGAAGCAGGACTTCCTCGACCAAACCGAGCCCCGCTCACCCGAGTAGTGCCGCTGCGGAAGGTCGCGGCGTTCCACGACTGGGTCGACCGTGAACATCCGAGTCTCGTGTGCCAACGAGTAGCCCGTCACTTCCTCGTCGAGATCGGCGATCAACCATGGCGCTGGCCGTCGGTCCCGGTGCGCGAGCTGTCCGACCAGCCGGTGAGCGAGCTCCGCTCCGCCGAGCTGTCCGTTGACCACGACCACGCAGTGGTTGTCTGGTACCGCCACTTCTACGCGACCGGCGACGTCGACATCATCGCGGTCACCTCGCACTGAACCGGATCAGCAGCTCGCCCATCAACCTTCGGGGAGCCATCCGGCCATGGCCAACGCGTCGGCGAGCTGCCGGCCGTCGACGAGTAGCGACTCCGACTGGACGTTGATGCGGCCCCACAGGCCTCTTTCGCGGTACACCGCAGGCGGCGCATCCTTCGTCCATGCTCGTTGCGTGATCCTCCGCGGTCGGAACGTCACCAGCACGATGGCTGCCGTGTCGAAGACCACCAGGCGCGGGAACCAGCTCCCCGCACGTCCGCGGTCGTACCTCACCCTGAAGATCGCTGGAGCGTGCCCAGTCGCCGTCCAACCGAGCTCGCGAGCCCAGTCGCCCGCGGCGGCCCTGAGCCGTACCTCCATCTGGTGGCGCTTCTTGATGCCGAGGAACCAGACCGCGATGACCGATCCGAAGGAGATCAGGATCGCTCCGGTGAGCAGAGCAATGATCACCTGAGACCGCAGGTCAGTCGCGCACGTCGGCGGCGATCGCCGACAGGACACCGTTGACGAAGCGGCCGGACTCCTCGGTGGAGAAGCGCTTGGCCAGCTCGACCGCCTCGGAGATGACCGCACCGGTGGGCACGTCGGGGCGGTGCACCAGCTCGAAGACGCCGACGCGCAGGAGCGCCCGGTCGAGCGCGGGCATGCGGGCGATCGTCCAGCCCTTGGCGTAGTACGAGATGACGCCGTCGACCTCCTCCTGGTGCTCGGCCACGCCGAGCACGAGGTCGCTGGTGAACTCGTCGGGCTCGAGCACGAGCTCGTCGAGCACCTCGGACGGATCGAGATCCTTGGCCTCGGACTCGTAGAGGAGGCCAAGTGCCCGCTCCCGGGCCTCACGGCGGCTGCCGACGCCACCCACGTAGGGCGGGCGCTCGGCGGCTACCTCGATGTCGGGCACGTCGCCGTCCGGGACGGCACCCTCGGGCAGCTCGTCGGGGGTGCGGGGGTTGCTCACGCCCGGGTGATGTACTCGCCGGTGCGGGTGTCGACCTTGATGCGGTCGCCCGGCTCGACGAAGAGCGGAACCTGCACGACGAGCCCCGTCTCGAGCGTGGCCGGCTTGCGGGCACCCGACACGCGGTCGCCCTGGATGCCGGGCTCGGTCTCGGCGATGTTCAGCTCGACCGCGGCGGGCAGCTCGACGCCGACGATCTCGTCGCCGTACATCTTGAGGATCGCCGAGGACGACTCGACCAGGTAGTTGGCCGAATCGCCGAGCGACGTCGGCGCGACGTGGATCTGGTCGTAGGTCTCGTTGTCCATGAAGACGTAGTCGGTGCCGTCCCGATAGAGGAACTGCTTCTCGGACTTGTCGATCATGGCTCGATCGACCTTCTCACCGGCGCGGAAGGTGCGCTCGATGACCGCCCCGTTGCGCAGGTTCTTGATGGTCGTCCGCACGAACGCCCCACCCTTGCCGGGCTTGACGTGCTGGAACTCCACGACCTCGAACAGGCCGTCGTCGAGGTTGAGCGCCATGCCGTTCTTGAGGTCGTTGGTGGAGGTGGTGGCCATGGATTGCAGTCCTGTTGTTGATCGGTCCGTCGCGTTCGGTCAGGTGGTGCCGAGGCGCGGGTTCAGACCTTCGTTCGTTTGGTGGCAGTGGTGATGACGTCACATCCGTCGGAGGTCACGACAACCGTGTCCTCGATGCGGACGCCTCCGTGTTCGGGGAGGTACACGCCCGGCTCGACGGTGACGACGAAGCCGGGTGCGAGCGTAGCATCGCCCTTGGCGCCGACCCGAGGCGCCTCGTGGATGTCCAGCCCCACGCCGTGCCCGGTGGCGTGGAGGAACGCGTCGCCCCAGCCGGCCTCGTCGATGACGCTCCGGCAGGCGGCATCGATGTCGCCCGTGGTGACACCTGGGCCGACGGCGTCGACGCCGGCCTGCTGCGCCTCGGCCACCACGACGAGCATGCGGGCCTGCGTGGCCGACGGCTCGCCCACCATGACCGTGCGGCTCATGTCGCTGTGATAGCCGTCGAGCAGCGCCCCGAAGTCGAGGACCACGAGGTCGCCCTTGTCGATGCGCCGCCCGCTCGGTCGGGCATGCGGTCGGGCCCCATTCGGACCGGACGCGACGATGGTCTCGAACGAGGGCGCTTCGGCTCCCAGGTTCCGCATCTCGGTGTCGAGGGCGAGGCCGAAGGCCTGCTCGGTCGGGCGCTCGGCGAGGAACGGACGGATGTTGGCCAGCGCGGCGTCGGCGATGGCGGACGCCGCCTTGAGACGCTGGATCTCCCCGTCGTCCTTGATGATGCGCAAGCCCTCGACGATCCCCTCGGTGGCGACGAGCTCGCCGTCGGCGAACCAGTCGCCGGCCAGCTCGCGCTGGCGCGCCCAGCTGATGTGCTGCGCCTCGACGCCGACCCGTGCCGACCCGCGACCCGACGTCGCCGCGGCCACAGACGCCTGGATGGGTGCCTTCTGGTTCTGTCCGACCACCTCGATGCGGGCCGTGACGCCAGCCGACTCGAGCTGCTCCGCGGCCTGCTCGCCGTACCGCCCATCGGTGACGAAGAGCAGCTCGTCGGCCGTGACCAGGAGCTGCGCGGCGGATCCGGTGAACCCCGTGAGGTAGCGGATGTTGGGGAGGTGGGTGACGAGCAGGACATCGATCTCGGCGTCGGCGAACGTCGCCCGGAGCCGCTCGGCCCGGCCTGCGACGTCCATCGGCGTCAGCGGGGCGCGAGCGACGCTCGACATGCTCACGACATGCCCGCCCGAGCGGCGGAGAGCGGGAAGGCACCGACCCGCGTCCGTCGATGGAGGTCGGCGGACATGGCTGAGGGGCTCACGCGGTGGCCCTGCCCGGAGTGACCGGTCCAGCCGTCGCGTCGTCCGACACGGGTGACGGCGACGATCCTCGGCGAGCCAGCTCGGCCGCGGCGGCCCGCGCCGCGAGCTCGTAGCCCGTCGTGCCGAACCCGGAGATGACGCCGGTGGCGACCGGGGTGATGACCGAGTCGGAGCGCCAGGCCTCGCGCGCACCCGGGTTCGAGATGTGCAGCTCGACGATCGGACCGCTGAAGGCCGCCAACGCGTCGTGGATCGCCCACGAGTAGTGCGTGAAGGCGCCGCCGTTGATGACGATGGCGGCCACTCGACCGCGAGCACCGTGGATGGCGTCGACGAGGACGCCCTCGTGGTTCGACTGCAGGTGCTCGACCTCGTAGCCGAGCTCCTCGGCGACCGACCGGCCGGCCGCGACGCGGTCGTCGAGCGTCTCGGTGCCGTAGATCTCGGGCTCACGCGTCCCGAGGAGGTTCAGGTTCGGTCCGTTGAGGAACAAGATGGTGGGACGGGGATCGCTCACGCCTGGCCTCCCGATTCCTGGCCGGATTCTTGGCCGACCGCTTCGAAGGCGGCGTCGAGCGCCGCCCGTTCGACGCCGACCACGGACTCGACGCCGTTGGGCCCGTCGAGGACGAAGGTGAGGCCGTCGAGGTTCTTCTTGTCCCGACCCATCAGCTCGACGAGCTGATCGGGGTCGGAGCCCGCAGGGAGCCGCGACGGGAGGTCGTAGGCCGCCACGACGCGGCGGTGCTCGGCCACTGCGTCGTCGTCGATCCGGCCGAGCGTGCGGGCCAGCTCGGCCGCGTAGATGAGCCCGATCGCCACGGCCTCGCCGTGACGCAGGTCGAACGAGCCGGCGATCTCGAGGGCATGGCCGAGCGTGTGGCCGTAATTGAGCGTGGCCCGGCGTCCGCCTTCGCGCTCGTCGCTGGCGACGACGTCGGCCTTGATCCGGACGCAGGCCGCGACCTGCTCGTCGAGCGGGAGCGAATCGAGGTCGCCGCCGCCGAGGAAGTGGTACTTGGCCAGCTCGCCGAAGCCCGAGCGCAGCTCCCGGGGCGGCAGCGACGCGAGGACCTCGGTGTCGCACAGCACCGCCGACGGCTGCCAGTACGCGCCGACGAGGTTCTTGCCCTCGGGCAGGTTGACACCCGTCTTGCCGCCGATGGCGGCGTCGATCTGGCCGAGCAGCGTGGTGGACACGTGCACGACCGGGATGCCCCGGTGGTAGACCGCGGCGGCGAACCCACCGACGTCGGTGACCAGTCCCCCGCCGACCGCGACGAGCGCGTCGTTGCGAGTGAGACCCCACTGCGCGAACTCGCTGCACAGCTGCTCGATGGTCGAGAGCGACTTGGCTTCCTCGCCCTGGCCGATGGTGAACACGCGGTGCTCGCGGCCCGGGTCGACCTCGACACCGGTGGCCTCCTGGGTGACCACGGCGACCCGCCGCGCCGATTCGGGGATCACCGACGCCAGCTCGTGGCGGGCGCCGTCGCCCACCAGCACGTCGTAGCTGCGGTCGGCGAGCGGAACGCGAACGGTGATCACGTCAGGGCCTCCTGCACGATGCGCTCGACCTCGTCGCCGGCCGCGTCCATGCTCAGCGGCGTGACGTCGAGGACGACGTCGGCCACCTCGGCGTAGAGGTCGGCACGAACGGTCGACATCTCGGTGAGCGTGCCCTCTGGATCGTCGTCGAGCAGGGGCCGGTGCGTGCCGCTCGCGACCCGCTTGGCGAGCACCGCGGGATCGCACTGGAGCCAGATCGTCCAGCTCTTCTCGTTGATCGCCGCACGGTTGCTGGCATCGAGCACGACACCACCCGCGGCAGCGATGACCGCCGGGACGTTCTCGTTCAGGGCGTCTCGCAGGACGCGCTGCTCGACGGCGCGGAAGGCGTCCTCGCCGTCGTCGGCGAAGATCTGGCGGACGCTGCGACCGGTGCGGTTCTCGATGAGCGCGTCGGAATCGAGGAACGGGCGCCGGAGGGACTTCGCCAGGCGCTTGCCGATGGTGCTCTTGCCGGTGCCCATGAGCCCGACCAGCACGACGTGCGTGTCGCCGATGGTCACGACGGTTCTCCGGGGCGGTGTGTCGACGACTCGTCGAACGCGAGGCCCTCGTCCCAGTTCAGCGGCGCGTCGGCATCGAGCGCGGCCGGCGAGTACACCCGACGGGCGTCCTCGGTGACGCGGGCGACGTAGCCGTCGACGTTGCGCTGCAGCTCTTCGATCGTGTCGCTGCCGAACTTCCGCAGCACCTCGTTGGCGAGGACGAGCGCCGTCATGGTCTCGGCCACGACACCCATGGCGGGCACGGCGGTGACGTCGGTGCGCTCCTTGAACGAGACCGTCGCCTCCTTGGTGGCGGTGTCGACCGTGGCGAGGCTGGGCCGGTTCAGGGACGCCAGCGGCTTCATGGCGACCCGCGCCATGACGACCTCGCCCGTGGACATGCCGCCCTCGATGCCGCCGGCCCGGCCACTCAGGCGCCGGTACACCGCGGCGTCGTCGTCCCAGACGATGGGATCGTGCGCCTCGGAGCCGGGTCGGGACGCGTTGTCGAAGCCGTCGCCGATCTCGACGCCCTTGACCGCCTGGATGCTCATGAGGGCCTGGGCCAGGAGCGAGTCGAGCTTGCGGTCCCAGTGCACGTGGCTGCCGAGCCCCACCGGGACCCCGTAGGCCAGCACCTCGGCGATGCCGCCGATGGAGTCGCCGGCCTTCTGGATGCGCTTGATCTCCTCGATCATCTCGGTGGTCGTCTCGGAGTCGAAGCACCGCACCTCGGACGCGTCGATGGCGTCCAGGTCGGCGGGCGTGGGCCGCACATCGCCCTCGACCACCACGGGACCGAGCCGCACGACGTGCGACAGGATCTCGATGCCGATCGAGCGCAGCAGCGCCTTGGCGAGCGCGCCCGCGGCCACGCGGGCCGCCGTCTCGCGGGCAGAGGCCCGCTCCAACACGTTGCGGGCGTCGTCGAAGCCGTACTTCTGCATGCCAGCGAGGTCGGCATGCCCGGGACGGGGCTGGGTGAGCGGTTTGGAGGTCTGCCCGGGGTCGGGCGACATCTCCTCGTTCCACTTCCCCCGCTCCCACTCGCTGTTGCCGATCTCGATGGCGACCGGCGAGCCGAGGGTGCGGCCGTGGCGGACGCCACCGACGATGGTGACCTCGTCCTTCTCGAACCGCATCCGCGGGCCACGTCCGTACCCGAGCCGGCGTCGACCGAGCTCGTCCTGGATCATCGACGTGGTGATCTCGAGCCCGGCCGGGAGCCCTTCGACGATGACGACGAGGGCTCGGCCGTGGGACTCTCCGGCGGTGAGGAAGCGCAGCACCCGGCCAATCTACCGGTGCACGCCCGAGCCACTGGAACCAGTTGCCCGAACCGGGATGGGAGCCGTCGGGTCCACCGTGCCCGCCCCCACGCCGGTGCGACGGCGTCAGGTGTGGTTGACCAGCCCCTGGTTCAGCAGGATCGCGACCGCGCAGCCGAAGGCGAGGAACGGCCCGAACGGGATGGCCTTGCTGCGCTTGCGGGCGATCAGGAGCCCGATGCCGATGACCGACCCGCAGGCGAAGCCGATGAGCATGCCCCACAACACGAGGGCGATGCTGGTGGCGTAGGTGTCGCCGAACCACCCGATGACGAGCCCCATGGCGGCGGCGAGCTTCACGTCGCCGAACCCCATGCCACGGGGGTAGATCATGTGGGTGATGAACAGGAAGCCGAAATAGAACGCGCCGCCGGCGAGCCCGTAGCGGATCGCCTCCGGCGCGTCGTTGACGACCGAGACCACGATCACCAGCGCGAGGCAGGCGACGATCGTCGGGAGCACGATCCGATCGGGAAGGCGGAACAGCTCGATGTCGATGACCGAGAGCGGCACCAGCGCCGCGAACAGCACGAGCACCGTCGCCAGCTGACCTCGTGGAACGTCATCGAGCCGCACGCCGGCCGCGATGAACGACGCCAGCATCAGCACGTACATGACGAGGTACTTGCCGCTCAGGCGGACGCCAGGGAGCGGCGAGAACAGCGGCTGCTTGTCCGGCACGCGGTCCACGAGCACGCCCGCGAACCAGCCGGCCGGAAGCGCGACCAGCGCGCAGATCAGAATCGCCACAATCCGAGATTGCTAACTGTTGACCGAGCCGAGGAACTTGATGAGCAGCTCGCGGTTGATCGGGTCCTCGCTGTCGTCGACCTCGGCGAGCGCACGCTCGCGCTCCTCCTGGGTGGTGGCCTTGGCCGCCGCCGCGACGGCCTTGGCAGCCTTCGGGCTGAGGTTCGCGAGCTGCCGGGCGATCTCCGCGGCGTCCGTGGGCTCCGGGGCCCGGGGTGCGGGCGCCGGGGTGTCGATGATGTCGTCGAGCACGTCGGCGCTGCCGCCGTCGTCAGCGACGAGGTCGGTCTCCTCGACGATGAGACCGGCAGGATCGAACGGTTCGAACTCGGCCTCGACGATGGTCTCCTCGACCACCTCGACCTCGAGCACCTCGACCTCGGGGGCCAGCGAGAGCACCGGGCCCTCGTCCTCGAAGACCGGGGCGGGCGCCGCTTCGACGACCGGGGCGGGCGCCGCCGCGGCGGGAGCCTCACCGATGGTGACGAGGCCGGACTCGACGAGCTCCTTGGCCTGACGGGAGACGCCCAGCTCACCGAGCTCGAGGGCATCACCGAGCGCGGCGACCGTGACGCCGCCGCCGACCAGGCTGACGAGCTTCCAGCGGGCGCGGTCGATGGTGACCTCGTCGGAGGGCAAGTCGTCCGACAGCGACAGCCAGCTGTTCAGCGACGGGACGACCGCCTCGATGGCCTTCCACTCGTCGTGCATCGCCTCGGCACGCTCGAGGATCGGCTCGACGTCCTCGGCCGTCCCGGGGCTGGGCGCCGCGACGTCGGCCTCGAACACGAACTCGCCGTCCTTGAAGCGGAGCAGCTCGAACACGACCTCGGTCGAGTCCTCGGCTCGCGGCGCGCTCGACACCTCGCTGGCCACGACCTGACCGGAGTCGACCCACACGCTGCCGCCACCGCGGGTGCCGGTCAGACGCAGGCACCCGGTCTTCTTCGTCGACGACAAGAGCCGAAGAACATCGGTAAGGGCAAAGGTCTCGATGGTGCCCTGTAGTGCCACGATTGCCTCCAGATAGGTGTGGGCGTGCGCTCGGGGAGCCGCCATATTCCATCGGCAAGCACCCGACCGCAATCAAGGGTTCTGCGGAAGGTCGTCAAGGGGCCAGACGGCCCTGTTTCGCGTCAGTCGTGCCCAGCCGACCAGGCATCGGTCATCTCGCCGCGGTCGCTGCTGCGTCCCACATCGTCTTGACCGGGGCGGCCACCCCGGTCGCCAGCTCGAACTGGATGGCGGCCTGGTGGACGAGCATGCCCAACCCGTTCACCGCCGTGATCCCCCGGCCCCGTGCGGCGGCGATGAGGGGGGTCTCGGCCGGGTGGTACACGAGATCGGCCACGATCTGGTGGCGGTTCAGCAGTGCCGGGTCGAACGGCAGATCGATCTGGCCCGCCATGCCTGCAGGGGTGGCGTCCACGACGAGGTCGACGGCGCCGATGTCGGACGTGTCGCCCACCCGACCGAGTGGCCCGGCGAGGGCGGCGCCCGACTCCGCCTTGTCACGGGTGCGGTTCACGACGACCACCTCGGACGCGCCCGCTCGGGCCAGCGACAGGATGACCGCTCGGGCCGCTCCCCCGGCACCGACGACCGCACACGACTTCCCCTGGGCCGAGAACCCCGTCTCGTGGGCCAAAGCGGCGAGCAGGCCGGGTCCGTCGGTGTTGTGACCGACCAGTCGTCCCTCGGTGCGCACGACGCAGTTCACGGCGTCGAGCAGCCGAGCCTCGTCGGTGAGCTCGTCGACCGAGCGCGCCACGTCGGTCTTGTGCGGCATCGTCACGGACAGGTGATCGATGCCCAAGGTCGCCATCGCGCCGAGCGCCGCCGACGCGTCGCCCTCGGCCACCTCGAACGCCACAAACACCCGGTCGAGGCCGAGGGCGTCGTACGCGGCGTTGAACAGCACTGGCGACAACGAGTGGCGGACCGGTGACCCGATCACCGCGCCCAGGCGCGTGGAACCGGACAGCACCCGTCCGGCACCACCCTGGCCCGGCGCGTCGGCTCCGGAGGGGGTCAGAACACGCCCCGGTCCCGTGCGTCCTCCGCGGCGGCGAGGAAGTCGTCGTAGTCCTCGAAGAACGAATGCGCGCCCGACTCGTCGGTGAGCACGTAGTACTTCCAGTCACCCTCGGCCGGGTTCAACGCGGCCTCCAACGCTTCTCGGCTCGGCGAGTTGATCGGGCCCGGCGGGAGCCCCGCGTACTTGCGGGTGTTGTAGGGCGAGTCGATCTTCAGGTCGTCAGCGGTGATCTCCTCGACCCGCTCCCCCTTGGCGTACATGACCGTGGCGTCGATGCCCAGCTGCTCGCCGGCCGCCAGGCGGTTGTAGATGACCCGGGCGATCTTGTCCCGATCCTCGGGGACACCCGCCTCGGCCTGGACGAGCGAGGCGACGACGATGACGTCGTAGGGCGTGATCTCGTAGTCGCCGGCGACACCGGCGAGCTTCGTGGACGCGTCGGCCAGGCCGAGCTCGTCGCCGACGGCGTCGAACTTCTCGACCATCTGGCGCACGAGCTTCTGCTCGTCGAGCTCGTCGCCCTCCTCGACCTCGTACGTGGCCGGGAACAGGAGGCCTTCGAGGTTGGTGCTGCCTTCGGGCTGGTACTTCGAGTGGACCGTCGAGAGCACCGTGAAGAGCTCGAGCTCGTTCATCTCGGGGAAGGTCTCGAGGATCTTGGCCGCGACCTCCTTCTGCCACGCACCCTCGGGCACGTTGAGGCGGGTGACCGCCGGTGGGAGCGGGCCCTCGTCCAGACGCTGCGCGACCGCGCTCATCGACGAGTTGACCCGGAGGCCGTCGTACGCCCCCGCCTCGAACGGGCCGTAGCCCTTCCAGCGCACGTACAGCTGGAAGATGGTGGCGTTGGTGACGACCCCCTGGTCCTCGAGCATGCTGGCGATCTGCGACGTCGTCGCACCCACGGGGACGGTGACCGCTACCTCCTCGCCCGGGTTGCCCGGGTCGACCTGCTGCTTGAGCCAGAACCCCGCGATGAGGGCGACCAGCACGAAGACGAGCGCGGCCGATCCGAGCACCAGGAAGACCTTGTGTCGACGGCTCGACTCGCGGGGCAGCGGCACGTACGTGCCGTCGGGATCGAGGTCGGTTGCAGTCACTGATCAGCTCTCGGTCGGGGGTGCATCGCTGGCGGCAAGATCGGGATCGCCTTCTTCGGTCTGGTGCTCGGAAGGTTCCTGGTCGGAGGCGGTGAGGTGGCGGTTGTCGAGCCATGCCTGGAGGAGGATGGCGGCGGCCACCTTGTCGACCACCCTCCTGCGCTCCTTGGCGTCGAGGCCCTGTTCCTGCAGCAGGCGGTCGGCGGTGACCGTCGTCAGCCGCTCATCGTAGGTTTCGACCGGCAGATCGGTGGTCGCGGCCAGCTCGGCGACCTCGGCCAGGATGGCCTGGGCCGCCGGTCCGATCTCCCCGTCGAGCGTGTAGGGCACGCCCACCACGAGCGCCTCGACCTCGAACTCCCGACCGATCCGCAGGATCTCGCGGTGCTCACGGGGTCGGTCGCCGGTGCGGTGGACCGTGTCGACGGCGGACGCGAGCACACCGGCGGAGTCGCTCACCGCGATGCCGATGCGCTTGGACCCGAGGTCGATGCCGAGTGCCCTCACGGGCCACCCTCAGTCACGTCGGGCGCGACGAACGATTCGTTCGATCCTCGCTGCGCTGCGGTCGAACAGCGCACGACTTGCTGGGTCGGCTGCGCCTCCTTCACAAAGTGGACGGAAGGCCGGCCGCGGCGCGCACCACGTCGAGGGCCGCGTCGAGGGCGGAGGCATCCTTGCCGCCCGCCACCGCGAGCTCGGCGTTCTTCCCGGTGCCGCCCTTCACCAGCTTGGCCGCTTCGGCGATGAGCTCCGAGGCGTGGAGGCCCGAGTCGGCCACCACCGCGGACACCATCGACACGCCGCCGCCGTCGGGGGCGCCGCCGAGCACGACGGCCCGGATGTCGGCGTGGTCGCGCACCGCCAGGGCGAGATCACGCAGGTGCTCGCGGTCGAGCCCGTCGACCCGGGCGATGACGATGCCGTCGACCGCCGATGCCGCGAGGTCGTCGGAGCCGGCGGTGGCCATCTGCCGCTTGAGCGCCTTGAGCTCCTCGCGCAGCTCCTTGTTCTCGTTGACCCGGCGCTCGACCGCGCTGACGAGGTCTTCGCTGCCGACGCCGAGCAGGGTGACCGCGTTGAGGATGCGCACCTCGTCGGCTCGCAGGAGGTCGATGGGCCCGAAGCCCGATACGGCCTCGATGCGCCGCAGGTTGGATCCGATGGATGACTCGGACGTGATCTTGACCGGGCCGATGTCGCCGAGGCGCCCGACATGGGTGCCGCCGCAGAGCTCGGTGGAGTGCGGCCCCGCCTCGAGGACGCGGACCGTGTCGCCGTACTTCTCCCCGAAGAACGCGATGGCGCCGAGCTGCTCGGCGAAGTCCTTGGTGGTCTCGAAGTGACGGGCAGGCGGGTTGTCGAGGATGTCGCGGTTGACGAGGTCCTCGATCTGGGCGATCTCGTCGGCCGTCACCGGCTCGTAGTGGCTGAAGTCGAACCGGAGGCGATCGGGTGCCACCAGGGAGCCCTGCTGCTTGACGTGCTCGCCCAGCACCTCGCGGAGCGCGTAGTGCAGGAGGTGTGTGGCGGTGTGGTTGCGCCGGATGGCGTTGCGCCGGTCGACGTCGATGGACGCCGTGACGTCCTGGCCGGGCACGAACTCACCCTCGACGTCTTCGAGGATGTGGCGGTGGAGGCCCGGAGCTCCGTACACCGTGTTGACCACACGGGCCGACGCCGTGTCGGACACGATCCGTCCGGTGTCGCCGACCTGGCCGCCCGACTCGGCGTAGAACGGCGTGCGGTCGAGCACGAGGCTCAGCGACTCGCCGCCCTCGACGCCCGCGTCGCCCGTGGCCACCACAGCGAGCACGCGGGCCTTGCTCTCGTTCTCGTCCCGACCGGTGAACTCGGACTCGCCGAACTCCTCGAGGACGTCGGCGAACGCGTCGCCGGCCTGGGCGCCCTCGCTGCGGCGCGCCTCCTTGGCCCGGCGGCGCTGCTCGGCCATGTCGGCCTCGAAACCGGCCTCGTCGATGCCGATGCCGCGCTCGCCCGCGATCTCACGCGTGACGTCGAACGGGAACCCGTGGGTGTCGTGCAGCAGGAACGCCACCGACCCGGCGAGCTCGTCGCCCTCGGACAGCGAGGCCATCTCGGCCTCGAGGATGGACAGACCCGCCTTGAGGGACGAGCGGAACCGCTCCTCCTCGCGGACCACGACATCGCGGACGAAGGTGTGGTTCTTGGCGAGATCGGGATAGGACTCGCCCATGAGCTCGACGGTGGTGTCGACGAGGTCGGGGGTGACCAGCGACTCGACGCCCAGCAGGTAGGCGTGGCGGACGGCGCGGCGGATGAGACGGCGCAGCACGTAGCCGCGACCCTCGTTCGACGGGAAGACGCCGTCGCTGACCAGGAAGCTCACGGTGCGGGCGTGGTCGGCCATGAGCCGCAGGCTGATGTCGGACCGCTCGGCATCGCCGTAGCGCACGCCGGTCAGCCGCTGTGAGACGTCGAGCAGCGGCGACAGCGCGTCGGTCTCGAACACCGTCTCGACGCCCTGGAGAAGCGCCAGGTTGCGCTCGAAGCCGGCGCCGGTGTCGACGTTCTTGTTGGGCAGGTCGGTCAGGGAGCCGTCGGCCAGCCGGTTGTACTGCATGAACACGAGGTTCCAGTACTCGAGGAAGCGCTCCTCGCCGCCGAACTCCGGCCCACCGTCGGCGCCGTACTCGGGGCCCCGGTCGTAATAGAGCTCGGAGCACGGGGCGCACGGACCGGGACGGCCCTTCTGCATCTCCCAGAAGTTGTCGTCCTCGCCCAGTCGCTGGATGCGCTCGGCGGGCAGCCCGATGACGTCTCGCCAGATCTCGGCGGCCTCGTCGTCGTCGAGGAACACGGTGGCCCAGATGCGGTCGCCGTCGTAGCCCATGACCTCGGTGGACATCTCCCACGCCATCTTGATGGCGCCTTCCTTGAAGTAGTCACCGAAGCTGAAGTTGCCCAGCATCTCGAAGAAGGTGAGGTGTCGGGTGGTCGTTCCGACGATGTCGATGTCGCCCGTGCGCACGCACTTCTGGACGGTCGTGGCCCGCGGGTACGGGGCCGGTTGCTCGCCGAGGAAGTAGGGCACGAACTGGTTCATGCCCGCGTTGCTGAACAACGGCGCGGTGGGGTGCGTCGGGATGAGACCCGACGACGGGACGACGGTGTGCCCGTTGCGCTCGAAGTACTCGAGCCAGGCGCGACGGAGCTGGTTGGCGGTCATCGGGTTCATGACGGGCGCCAGCCTACTGGCGACGGCTGAGGGAACTGGGCCGATCTCCGGCACGTCCGCTCTCGGCCGACTGGGCGGGCGTGCGGGATTCCAGGTCGGCGATGATCCGCTCTTCGGCCTCATCCATGGCCACGCGCCCCTCGTCGAGCGCCTGGAGCACGGTGCCTCGCAGGTTGCGGGCCGAGCGAATGGCGGACTCCGACACCGTGTCGGCGAGACGATCCGCCGCGAACCGTCCTCGGGCCTCGCGGTAGCGCGCGTAGCCGTAGACGGTGCCGGCGGCACCGGACACCACGCCGGCGGCGAACCAGATCGTGCGCGTCGGGATCATGCCGCTCGCTCCCGTTCGTCCCGGATGCGACCGTGCGCCGAGGGCGAGGTCGCCCGGCGAGCAGCGCGACGGCGCGCCCGACGTTGCTCCCCACCGCCGAGTCGGCGGAAGAAGCGGCCGATGCCCCGGAAGAAGGCGACGGTCTTGATGAGCGGTGCCCGGAAGGCGAGGTAGCTGAGCCGCGACGCGGACTCGACGGTGGCCGAGATGGACTCGGCCGCGTCGAGCAGCCCGTCGACGCGGTCGACCTCGGCCCCGGCGCTCTCGACGGTCTCGCGCAGCTCGACGAGCAACGGGAGCGTCTCGCGCTGGAGCGCGTCGAGCGAGCGGTTGAGGTCGCGCAGCGCACGGAGCAGGCCCTGCGTGAGGTAGAGCAGCACGACGAACGCCGCGAACACCAGGAGCGTCACGAGGATGGCAGCGAGGTCGCCGGCGCTCACGGTGCCCGCCCGTCCGTGCCGTCACCCGACACGTCGCGTCGCCACTGGTCCATGCGCTCGGCCACCTCACGCTCGAAGCCGTGCCCCGACGGCTCGTAGTACACGTTCCCCTCCACGTCGTCGGGCCGGTACTGCTGCGGCACCCACCCCCGGGGATCCGCATGAGGATAGGCGTAGCCGGTGCCGTGGCCGAGGCTCTTCGCCCCCTGATAGTGCGCGTCGCGCAGGTGGTTGGGCACCTCGGTGCCGCCACTCCCCCGCACGTCCTCCGCCGCCTTGCTGAGCGCCAGGTAGACGCGGTTCGACTTCGGCGCGGTGGCGAGGTGGATGACGGCCTGCGCCAGGTTGAGCTGCGCTTCGGGTAGCCCGACGAACTCGACGGCTCGGGCCGCCGCGTCGGCGACGACGAGCGCGTGCGGATCGGCCATGCCGACGTCCTCCGAGGCGAGGATCACGAGGCGACGGGCGATGAAACGGGCGTCCTCGCCGGCGTCGAGCATGCGGGCGAGCCAGTACAACCCCGCGTCGGGGTCGCTGCCGCGGATGCTCTTGATGAACGCGCTGATGACGTCGTAGTGGTCGTCGCGTCCGTAGCGGATGGCCTTGCTGCCCAGGGCGGCCTCGACGTCGTCGACCGACACCACGACGGCCGAGCCGGGCTCGACGCGGTGACGAGCGAGGGCGACGGCGACCTCGGTGCTCGTGAGGGCGTGGCGCCCGTCGCCCGACGACCGCTCGACCAGCAACCTGAGCGCGTCGTCGTCGATCCCGGCCCGCTCGGTGTCGAGACCCCGCCGCACGAGCGTGGCCAACGACTCGGGTCCCAACGGGTTGAGGCGGAACAGGGTGGAGCGCGACAGCAACGGCGGGTTGACCTCGAAGTACGGGTTCTCCGTGGTCGCGCCGATCAACACGAGCAGCCCGGACTCGACCGACGGGAGCAGCGCGTCCTGCTGCGCCTTGTTGAAGCGATGGACCTCGTCGAGGAACAGGATCGTGCCCTGGCCGTACTGGCCCAGGCGGGCCTCGGCGCGTGCGCTCACCTCCCGCACGTCCTTCACCGAGGCGGAGACCGCCGAGAGCTGCTCGAAGGCCTTGGAGGTCGTCCGAGCGATGAGCTGGGCGATCGTGGTCTTGCCCGTGCCCGGCGGTCCCCAGAGCACGACGGACGTGAGCCGGTCGCTGTCGACGAGCGTGCGCAGCGGCCGACCAGGCCCGAGGAGGTGCTCCTGCCCGACGACATCGTCGAGCGACACGGGACGCAGCCGGGCGGCGAGCGGTGCCTGCTGCGCCAGCTGGTCCTCGGCCGCGGCCGCGAAAAGGTCGTCGGAAGGCGGTCCGGCCGGCGTCATCGTGGGCGAGGCTACGCCATGGGTGAGACGGCCATCGGGGGGCGTGGATGACCGCGGACGGGCGGCCTACCACCAGCGGAAAGTGGTTTGTGCCACCATCAAGCTCCATGAGTCCGCTCGGCGCAATCCTCTGGCTGTGGCTGCTCGTCTCGCTGTCCGTGTACGGGTATCGGCTGTACCGGCGGTTCTCGCGGAGCTCCGAGGCCGCGGCCGATGCCGCGGTCGAGCCCGGCACCGGCGACCGAGCGCGACCGGCCGGCCCGGCCACCGCCCTGATCGAGAACCCGATCGCCGGCTTCGAGCAACCACCGTCCGCTTCCGAGTCGACGCCCGGCTCGCTGCCGACCGCGATGGCGCCGGCCGACCCGCCAGCTCCGGTGGCTCCCGTGCTTCCCGTCTCTGGCGCCGACGCCGTCGCTCCTCCCGCACCAGCCGCGCCCGCGGCTCCGTCCTGGACCCCGCCACCTGGCGGCGGCGACATCCCCTCCGCCATGCCGGCGAGCGAGCGGCGCGCGCCCCGTCGTCCGGTGAGCGAGGTGGTCGAGGGCATCCAGCTGCCGTGCGCCCTCGTCCCGCTGGTCGGCGACGCGACGCGGCTCGACCCGTTCGACATCGCGTTCTCGACGACCGCCTCCGACGAGCAGACCGTGCGCGGCGCGATGGCGGGCGAGCTCGTCCGTCTCGGCTACCAGGTCACGCCTTCGTCCGCCCACCGACTCAACGCCAGCCGAGCCGATGCCGAGCTGGCCGTCACGGTGTACGGCGATCCCGCGAAGGCGGTGGAGGCCGGCCGGACGCTCTATCCGACGGCCATGCCGGGCTCCGTCGTCGTCCGCATGCAGACCTGACCCCGGATCGAGCGTCGGAGTGGGTCGAACGCCCGAGCGGGTCGAGGCCGACCGCCCTCACGCCTGGGGCCACCGGTAGGCGCCGAAGACCGGCGCCGTGACGACCCCGGGCGGGGCCTCCCGCACGTACGGGATGGCGCGCACCGCGGTCATCGCCACCGCGAGCTGTCCTCCTGCCACGCCTGGGAGCCCGGGGATGGGCTCGTTGCCCATGCGGAGGTCGACGCGGATCGGTGGCGAGCCCTCGACGGTCACCCGCACGAGGAAGTCGTCGCCCGTCCCCATGTCCCAGCCGGGGATCTCCCCCGCCACGGTCCAGTGCTCTTCGGCGACGAGCACGGGTCGACCGTCGAGCCGCGCGGACCAACCCAGCACCTGGGTCGCGACCGATCCGGCGGGAATCTTCGCAGCCCGCAGCTCGATGTCGTGCGGGGTCGTGGTGGTCTCGATGGAGCAGCGGATCTCGTCGAACCGCAGGCCGAGGACGTCGGCCGTGGCGCCGATGGCCTGCTCGTACTGGCGGGACACCGCGCGGAACATCGCCGAGTCCGTGCTGATCTCCTCCGGCTGCTTCCCCATGCCCATGAGGTCGACGAGCATCGCCTTCCCCCGCACGGCCCGGCAGTCGACGACCTCCTGCACGGTGATCGAGTCCACGCGCTGGCACAGCGCCGTGAGGCTCGTCGCCAGCCGCTCGAACATGAACCCCGGGTGCTCCCCCGCCGCGTGGAACCGCGCTCCGGTGCGGGCGCACGCCGCCTCGATGCGCTGCTGGACCTCGGGGTCGTAGGTGGGCAGGTGGTTGTACGACGTGGTCGTGATGACGTCCTTGCCCGATTCGAGCAGGGCGACGATGTCGTCGCTGTTCGCGTTCTGCGGGAACGCCTTGCTCGCTGCATGGAGCACGACATCGGCGTCGAGCTCCAGGATCGTCTGTTTGTCGGCCGTGGCCCGCACGCCGGTCGCCCCTCGACCGACGAGGTCGCCGGCATCGCGGCCGACCTTGTCGGCGCTGTAGACGAACAGCCCGACGAGCTCGAGGTCGGGTGCGTCGATGACCTCGCGAAGCTGGGCGGAGCCGACGGCGCCGGTCGCCCACTGAATCACCCGGATCCCTGGCACGTCGGTCACCTCGGGCACGCCAGTCACGCCGGTCATGCCGGTCACGCGGGAGGTGGATCGACGAGGCCCTCGATCGTCCCGTGCAGCACGCTCCGACTGCCGTCGGGCAGCACGCGACGGGCCACGAGGAACTCGGTCCCCATCCAGCCGTGGCGGATGAAGCGCCCGAACCGCAGCCGGGTGCCCGGCGCCCCCGACGCCGCCGGGACCATCTTGATGCGCTCGAGCGCCGCCTTCACGCCGGCCCCGGTGAGCGGCCGGGCGTCGGCGATGGCAAGCAGCATCAAGCGACCGACGTCGTAGCAGTAGATCGGGAAGAAGTACGCGGGGCGGTGGCCGTGGCGCGCCTCGAAGCGGTCGAGGAAGGCCTGGGCGGTCGTGTTGCGCTCGTCGTACTGATCGAGGCCGATCCACCCCGCCAGCTGGTGCCGCCACCAGTCGCTCGTCGCCGCGAACTCGAACGCCGTGGTGGTGTACCGGGGAGGCATCCACCCGATGGCCTCGAGCGCGTCGTTCATGCCGGGGATGCCGAGACCGAACCCCACGTGGAGGATCGCGTCGGGCCGATCAGCAGCCAGGACCTCCATCGCGGCGCGCTTCTCGGCCTCGACCTGTGGGATCGGGACCTCCGCCGTGATGCGGAGACCGGCGTCCTTGCACGCCACCCGGGTCGTACGCAGGTACTCGTTGCCGATGAGCGAGTCCTCGAACGCGATGCCGACGCTGCGGCACCCGTCGAGGGCGGCGACGGTCGCCATGATGATCGGCTCCTCCTCCATCGAGCCGGCGGGCAGGCCGAAAACCCAATCCCCCAGCATCGACTCGGAGGCGCCCATCGTGATGCAGGGCACCTCGGCGACCCGCTCGATGTACGGCGCCAGCGCCACGCCGTTCTCCGACACCCACGGACCGAAGATGACGACGACGCCTTCGTCGACCAGTTCGTGGAAGGCGTCGCGCACCGCCTTGAAGGTGCCGTTGGGCAGGCCCTGCACGGCCCGGACGACGAGCTCGACCGGCCGTTCGAGCAGGCCCTGCTCGTGGAACTCGTCGATCACGAGCTGCAGCGACGGGAGGATGTTCGGATCGAACCCGCCTTCCTTGTCGATGTAGTCGATCAGCAGGCCGATGCGGGCCGGGGACACGTCGTCGGTCATGCAGAGCTCCCTGAGAAGGTGGCGGGGAAGGTGGGTACGTCGGCGAGGTCGAGCACACCAGGGCCTGCGGCGCGCACGACGGGGATGGCGTGCACCGCGTGCATCGCCGTGGCGAGGCAGCCCATCTCGGTGTGGTCCTCGCCGTGGATGCCGAGCTGGAGGCTGCACCGCAGCGATGGCGCCCCCTCGAGCTCGACGTGATAGCCCTCGCCGCCCGCTGCCCACTCCGGAGCGACGTCGGGAGCCATCCAGGTCACGTGCTCGACGGCGATGGCAATGGGCCCGCAGTCGGCGCGCACACCCAGCTTCATCGCCCCGACCGTGCCCGCAGGGATGGTTCCGGCGGCCACCTGGAGCTCGCGGTCGGTGATCGCCGTCTCTCGGTAGGCCTCGAGCGCGTGCACCTGGAGCCCGAGGGCCTTCGCCAGCACCGTCGCCGTTCCGTTGAACGCGCCACCCGCCCGGGTCGGATCGCTCATGAGCGGCTCCGTCGAGTCGGGCGCATGGCCGTAGCCCATGATGCCGAACAGCAGTTGATCACTCGGATAGCCGGCATAGGAAAGCGTCTCACGCACGGCGATCCGATCGCAGGTGGAGGACAGCCGAGAGAGCACAGGGGCGACCACCTCGCCCCAGAAACCGGGGAACAGCCCGACGCCGAGGAAGGTGCTGCCGCCCTGCTGGCACGCCTCGGCAATCGCGGCGTGGCGGGCCGGGTCGAACACGCTGGTGTCGATGAACGACGAGCCCGTCGTGATGACGTCGATCCCCTCGCCGAGCAGCTCGATGACGTCATCGAAGCAACCGTCGCGGTCCTGTTCGACTCGGCCCATGTAGAGCACCAGGTCAGGCTCGGCTGCGAGGATCCGTTCGCGATCGTCGGTCGCCGCGATGCCCGTCGACGCCCGATCGGCGAGCGCTCCGGCGTCGACACCGACCTTGTCCGGGTCGTAGACGCGCACGCCCACGAGGTCGAGGTCGGGCGCGTCGATGACCGCGCCGAGCGCGAGGCGACCCGTCGTGCCGGTCGCCCACTGAGCGACCCGCGTCGTCACGTGGGCCACGTCAGCTGCAGGTCGGGGACGTAGCGCAGGGGCGGCAGGTACGTCACCTCGTAGCCCGGGGTCAGCCCGTAGTCGGGGATGCGGCGATGCCACTCGCGCAGCGCGATGCGCAGCTCGCGTCGGGCCAGGTGCGAACCGAGGCAGCGGTGCACGCCGCCGCCGAAGGCGAGGTGTCGGTTGACGTCGCGGTCGAAGCGCACCTCGGTCGGTTCGTCGAACTCCGCCGGGTCGAGGTTGGCGGCACCGATGTTCACCATGACGTGGTTGCCCGCGGTGACCGTCACGCCCCCGAGCACCTCGGTCTGGCGGGTCCACCGCACCACCTGGGGCACCGGTGTCTCCCACCGCAGGAGCTCCTCGACGGCGCCAGGGATCAGGTGCGGATCGGCGACGAGCGCCCGACGGTGGTCCGGGTTCTGGGCGAGGAAGGCGAACATGCACGTGAGCGAGTCGGTGACCGTGTCGAGACCGGCGGTGAGCAGGACGAAGCAGATCGACACCAGCTCGTCACGGGTCAGGCGACGCTGACCGCCCTCGGCGTCCTCGGGGGCATGTTCGAGCGCGGCGAACAACGAGAGGATGTCGTCGCGGGGATCGGCGAGCCGCTCGTCGAGGACGGCATCGAAGTACGCGTTCACCCGCAGGGCGGTGGCGCGCTGGATGGCCGAGCGCTCTTCGTTCGTCATCTCCTTGGTGCCCGGGCGCAGCAGGCCGTCCCGCATCTCGACGAGGGTGTCCAGCTCGTCCCAGGGCAGGCCCATCAACCCGAGGAACACCGACGACGGGAAGAGCTCGGCGAGCTCGGCCGTGAAGTCGCAGGACCCCCGGTCGACGAACGTGTCGATGAAGTGGTTCACCCGCTCGGTGATGTCGCCTTCGAGCGCCTCGACCCGCTTCGGGGCGAAGAGCGGATCGAGCAGCTTGCGGTACCCGACCAGGTTGGGCGGGTCGACGTTCAGCGGGATGAGCGGCAGGGTGTTGCCCTGCTCGACGAGGTCCTCGGACGAGAACACCGCGGGGTTGCGCAGCACCTCGTCGGCCAGGGCGCGGGTGTTGACCATCACGGCGTCGCCGATGGCGAGGGCGCCGTGCTCGCACAGCGCGATGTTCGCCGGCTGCGACGGCGCCGACGACGCCTCGCCGAACCCGGCGACGAGGTTCACGAAGTCGAGCTTCGCGACCGGGCACGTCGCGGTGTCCAGATCTCCGGTCGGTTCTTCCCGATCCACCCACACCCCCTATTTCGTGAGATCGCCTTACGTTATAGTCACGAACGAATCCGGCCGCAACGGGCACACTTGGACCAGATGACCGCCACCACCTCCACGAGCTCCCCCTCCGGGCGCGGACGACCACGCGATCCCAGCATCGAGCCCGTCGTCCTCGAGACGACGCGCCGCCTGCTCGGCGAGGTCGGCTTCGTGGGCACGACGGTGCAGGAGATCTCCCGCCAGTGCGGCGTCAACGTGCCGGCCATCTATCGGCGTTGGCCGAGCCGACTGGCCCTCATCGAGGACGCCGCCTTCTCGACGCTCACCGACGTCGACATCCCCGTCACCGGCGACCTCCGCGCCGACCTCGCCGGCCTCGTCCAGGCCTTCGAGGACAGCCTCGGCACCCCCGCCGCCCGGGCAGCCATCCCCGGCCTCATCGCCGCCTACCAGCACGAAGCGCCACCTTCGTCGCAGTGGCGCAAGTTCTCGGTGCGGCCTCAGTACTACGCCATCATCGAGGCGGCGGATCTCGACCCGCAGATCGACGTCGACGAGGTCTTCGACATCCTCCACGGCACGATCCTCGCCCGCATCTTCGTCCCGATGGCCGCCGACCACGGCCGCCACCTCGACACGGTGGTCGAGATGCTCGTCCGCATCCTCGACCCGGCCTGACGCCATGCCGTGCCCGAGCGCCGCGGGCCCGAGCGCCCGCGCGACCCGAAACCGCGTGTCCGAAAACCGCGTGTCCGCCGGAGCTCGTTGACAATAAGCAGGCACCCACTACTCTAACGCTCGACACAGGCTGGGAGGGGGTCCCGTGCAGGTCGGATTGGCGTTGGGGGTCGGCGAGTACGCGGTCGAGGACGTGGAGCCGCTCGCGCCCGGTCCCCGTGACGTCGTGGTGCGCATCGGGGCGAGCGGGGTGTGCCACAGCGACCTCTCCGTCCTCGACGGGTCCGCCGGGCTGACCGGTCCGATCGTGTTGGGCCACGAGGCCGCCGGGACGGTGGTGTGGATCGGGGCCGAAGTGACGCGGGTGTCGGTCGGCGACCGGGTGGTCGCGTCGCTCATGCCGGTGTGCGGCGCCTGCTGGCACTGCCGGCGGTACGAGACCCACCTCTGCGAGGAGGCCTTCTCGGTCCTGTTCAACCCACGGGTCACCCGCCGCGACGGCGCGCAGCTGGCCTGCCTCTCCGGGCTGGGCACCTTCGCCGAGTCGATGACCGTGAGCGAGTGGTCGCTGGTGCCGGTCACCACCGATCTGCCGGACGACCAGCTCGCCCTCCTCGGGTGCGGGGTCACGACCGGGCTCGGCGCGATCCTCAACACCGCTCGCCCACCGGTCGGCGCCACAATCGCCGTCGTCGGCTGCGGTGGCGTGGGCATGGCCGCGGTCCAGGGCGCCCGCATCAGCGGCGCCAGCACGATCATCGCCGTCGACCCCGTCGCAGCGAAGCGCACGGCCGCGCTGGAGCTCGGGGCGACGCATGCGATCGACCCCACCGAGGCCCCGCTCGCCGAGCAGGTCCAGGCGCTCACCGGCGGCCGCGGCGTCGACGTCGCCGTCGAAGCGGTCGGTCGGGGCCCGCTCCTCGAGGACGCGATGCGGGCGACCCGCCGTGGCGGCACCACCGTCGTGGTCGGCGCCCCGAGCTTCGATACGACCATCGCGATCAGCCCGATGTCCCTCATGGTCGACGACCGCACGATCGCCGGGTCCTTCTACGGCGACACCCGTGCCGCCCGGGACATCCCCCGCTACGTCGAGCTCGTCGAGTCGGGCCGCCTCGACCTCGCCGGGCTCGTGTCCCGCCATGTCGGGGTGCACGACGTCGGCGAGGCGCTGCGGGGCCTCGGCGGCGACGAGATCCGCAGCGTGATGGTGAACACCTGAGACCGCACACACCCGAACCCGACTTGAACCCCGACCGGAAGGAACCACCCGTGCCGCTCGACAACATCGACTTCGAGATGCGACTGGAGACGCCGTCGCTCGACCACTACCGCCGTGACTGGGCTCCCGGCCCCGGTGTCGACCTGGCGGGCATGTGGGCTTCGGGCATCGTCACCGACGCATCGGGCCAGGACTACCTGGGCCTGCGGGGTTGGGCCGACTTCATCCGGGGCACGACCCACACCGTCTCGCCGTTCTGCGGGTTCCGGGCCCTCGAGAAGCGGCTCGACGGCGACCCGCCGCACCTCTACGCCGAGTACTCGACCCACGACTGGTTCGAGCCGTACCGCTACGCCGACACCGGCGACCAGGTCGAGCTCGCCCACGACAGCGGGCGGCTCGTCCGCGACGCCGACGGGTGCCATTGGTTCGACGCCGACGGGCGCTGGGAGCTGCATGGGAAGACCATCAGCCAGGTGTTCATCGTCCGCGTCCCGCAGCAGGACGGCCTCGAGCACGAGGTGTACTACCGCCACGAGCTGCTCAAGGCGCAGGGCACGGTGAGCGGCAAGTCAGTCGAGGGCTACCTCCACCAGGACTACTGCTACGGCCCTCCCGGCACGACCTACACCGACCTGCCGATCGCGCGGCAGCTCGAGGGCATGTGGGTGTCGTGGATCCACGAGCACGCCGATGGCGAGCTCGGCGGCGGGTGCTTCTGGCAGGGGCGCGACGGGCTCGACTTCGGACCCGGTTACCTCCTGCGCGACGGCGTCACGACGGCGCACGCCGACTTCACAACCGACATCACGCTCAACGACAACGGGCAAATCACCGAGCTGCGCGTCAGCGTCGACGGCGAGAAGCTCGACTTCGTGCTCGACACCGTGTCGGGCCCGCTCCACGTCATGGGCCGACTCACGGCGACACCCTCCGGCAAGGAGCTGCGCGACAGCTGGTGCTGGATCGAGTACCCGAACGGGGCGCTCTCCCCCGAGATCCTCGACCTCATGGGCGAGCGCTACCACCTGGCGTGGGGCCGATGAGCGCGCCGGGTCGTTGGATGGCGGTGGCCATGGCGGCTGCGGTGCTCGTGGGCCTGAGCGCCTGCGCCGACGATGCGGCGCCGGAGTCGAGCGCGACCGGACAGACCGCTCCCGAGTCCCCCGACGCGGCTCTCCTCCCGGCGAAGGATGAGGCGAGCGGCGAGCCGGTCAAGATCGGCCAGCTCACCGAAGGCACGTCCGCGTCGATCGACGCCTCCGACGAGCTCGTCGGCGGCAAGGTCGCGGTCGACTACTTCAACACCTACCAAGGCGGCATCGCCGGGCGGCCGATCGAGCTCGTCACGTGCGAGATGAAGGCCGATCCGTCCATCGCCCAGGAGTGCGCCAACAAGATGGTCGCCGAGGACGTCGTGGCCGTCGCGTCGCCCCAGATCGTGTACGCCGCGGAGGTGTGGACGATCCTGCACGACGCCGGCATCCCGCTCGTGCTGATCGGAGGGAGCAACGACGACATCGAGACCGACCCCGAGACGAGCTTCATCATGGGCAACCCGATGGCCGGCCTGTGGGGGCTCCCGGTGGCGCTGGCGAAGTCCGTGGGCGCCACGAAGGTGTCGTACGTGGTCGTCGACGTCCCGCAGGCACTCAACCTCTTCGAGGAGGACAACGGCGCAACCATGGCCGCGGCGGGCCTGGACTTCGACGTCGTCCCGATCCCACTCGGCACGCCCGACATGGTTCCCCAGATGGAGCAGGTGAAGGACAGCGGCGCCGGTGTCGTGCACATCCTCGGCAACGACTCGTTCTGCATCGCTGCCATCCAGGGGTTGCACGCGATCGACTACCCGGGAGAGATCTCGACGATCTCGCAGTGCTTCACCGACGCCACCCGTACCTCCCTTGCCGGGCAGCTGGAGGGTGTGAACGTCTCCACCCCGACGGCCGAGGGGGCGACCGGCGACCCCACCTACGACCTCTACCTCGCCGTGATGGACGAGCTCGGCGGCGACGTCGACGACATCGGTGGCTACACGCTCAGCGGGTACGTCACGATGGCCACGCTTGGCACGGTCCTGCAGTCACTCGAAGGCGAGGTCACACCGACGACCGCGGCAGCGGCGATCCATGCCATGCCGGAGTCGGAGCTCCCGGTCGGCGGCGGCGTGATGATCCGGTGCGACGGCTCCGCCGTGTCGGACCGGCCCGCCATCTGCACCAACCAGTGGCTGCGCGGCGTGCTCGACGCAGACGGGAACCCGGTGTCGTACACCGTCGAGGACTCGTCCGATCTGTTCGGCTGACGTGAAACGGTCAACTGGTACGGTCGCCCGGATGGCACCCCGTGGTGAGGGCACGTCGAGCCCGCAGAGCCCGGTACGCCAACGGCGACCCCGGGGCGAGCCCCGCCGCCTGTTGATCGAAGCGGCGCGCGACCTGTTCAACCGCAAGGGCTACTCGAGCACGTCGACCCGCGAGATCGCCGAGCAGGCCGACGTGTCCGAGGCGCTGCTCTACCGGAACTTCCGGACGAAAGCGAACATCTTCCGCGAGGCGATGGTCCAGCCGTTCGTCGACGCGATCGACACGGAGATCGAACGACGGTCGGACGACCTCGATGCCGCTCGACCCTCGTTCGGCGACGTGAGCTCGTTCGTCGGGGCGCTCTACTCGGTATTCCGTGAGCACCGAGCCCTGGCCGCGATGATCTTCGCCGCGGACGCGCTCGTGGAGAGCGACCTCGCCGAGGCAGGCGTCATCGACGACGTCCGTGCCGCCATCGACCGCTTCGTCGTGCTCGCCGCCGACCTGGCCCGAGCGCAAGGCATCGAGCTCGACCCGGCATCGCACCAGCTGGCCATCCGTGGGCACATGGCGATGATCGCCGGCGTGGCGACGTTCGGACCCTGGTACTTCGGGGCCGAGAAGCCCGGCCTGAGCGAGGACGAGGTCGTCGCCGAGCTCACCACCTGGGTCATGGCGCGCTACGCGTTCGCCGAGGTCGACATCGACACCCGCCTCGGCGAGCGCTGACCGCGGCCCCGGCAGGCCGGGGCCGCCCTGGCTGATCTGAGCGGGTCAGTCGGCGCTGCGGGGCAGCAGGCGCAGGCCGAGCTCGTCGAGGTACCGCGGCTCGATCGGCGTCGGCGCACCCGTCAGCAGGTCGGCGCCCGACTGCGTCTTCGGGAACGCGATGACCTCGCGGATGTTCTCCTCGCCCACGAGCAGGGCGACGAGCCGATCGATGCCGAACGCGAACCCGGCGTGCGGCGGCGCGCCGAACCGGAAGGCGTCGAGGAGGAACCCGAACTTCGTGCGCTGCTCCTCATCGCCGATGCCGAGGAGCTCGAACATCCGGCCCTGGAGGTCGGAGCGATGGATACGCACGCTGCCCGAGCCGAGCTCCCACCCGTTGAGCACGAGGTCGTAGGCCTGCGAGCGCACCTGCAGGAGGTCGCGCGGGTCGTCGGTGTCGAGCAGGTGCTCGTCGGCGGTGTGGGGCATCGTGAACGGGTGGTGGGCCGGGATCGGGCTGCCGTCCTCGCCCAGGTCCTCGAAGAGCGGGAAGTCGACGACCCAGAGGAAGTGGAGACCGGCGTCGGCCGGGACCGTGGAGCGACCGAGCTCGAGGCGCAGCAGGCCGAGCACGTGGCAGGCCGCTGGCCGCTCGTCGGCGACGAGCAGCAGCAGATCGCCCGTCTCGCCTTCGAGGGTGGTGACCAGCGAGGTCAGCTCGGACTCGGACAGGAACTTCGCCACCGGCGAGTTGAGCGTGCCGCCCTCCTCGACCCGCATCCACACGAGGCCCTTGGCGCCCCAGCGCTTGGCCTTGTCGGTGAGGTCGTCGAGCTGCTTACGGGTGAACGACGCGCCCTCGGGCACGCGGATGCCCTTCACCACGAAGTCACGCGATCCGTCGCCCGCCTTGAAGGCGTTGAACTCGGTGGACAGGAACAGCTCGGTGAGCTCGGTGAGCTCCATGCCGAAGCGCACGTCTGGCTTGTCGGAGCCGAAGCGCTCGCGGGCCTCGTGCCACGTCATCCGCGGGATCGTGCCGATCTGCTCGCCGGTCACGGCCTCGACGGCCGCGGCGACCGCGGTGGAGGTGAAGTCGAGGACGTCCTCCTGGCCGACGAAGCTGGCCTCGAGGTCGAGCTGCATGAACTCGAACTGGCGGTCGGCGCGCAGATCCTCGTCGCGGAGGCAGCGGGCGATCTGGAAGTAGCGGTCGAGGCCACCGACCATGCACAGCTGCTTGAACAGCTGCGGGCTCTGGGGCAGGGCGTAGAACTCGCCCGGCGAGAGGCGGGACGGCACCACGAAGTCGCGGGCACCCTCGGGGGTCGACGCGATGAGCATCGGCGTCTCGATCTCGACGAACTCCTGCGAGTCCATCGAGTTGCGCAGCGCGTGGTTGACCTTGGCGCGGGTGCGCAGGTTGCGCTGCATCCGCTCGGACCGCAGGTCGATGTAGCGATGACGGAGACGGATCCCTTCGTCGACCGTCGGCTCGCCGGACCCGGTCTTGTCCTCCAGGGGGAACGGAGGCGGTTCGGCGATGTTCAGCACCTCGACGGTGCAGTCGCCGATCTCGATCTCGCCGGAGGCCAGTGCCGGGTTGGTGGTGCCCTCGGGCCGGGCCCGCACGACGCCGGTGATGCGCACGACGTACTCCGAGCGGAGGTCGGCGGCGCCGTCCACCACGCACTGCACGAGGCCCGTGCGGTCGCGCAGGTCGACGAAGGCGAGGTGCTCGCCGTGCTCGCGGCGGCGGGCGACCCAACCGCACACCGACACCTCGCGGCCGATGTCGTCGGCGCGCAGATCACCGCCGTAGTCGGTGCGGAGCCCGACGCCGGGGATTCGTTGGGGTGTCTGCTGCGGGTTCGTGGTCACGGGATGCTCCGAGTCGAGAGGAGGAGGGAGAACGGGTTGGTGGCGGCGCTGCTACGCGCCGTCGGCGAGCGCAGCCCGCAGGCGGTCGACGAGCTCGGCGTTCGGCACGAGCTGCTGGCCGGCGTCGCCACGCAGATGGCGGACGGTGACCGAATCGTTGGCCACTTCGTCCTCGCCGATCACGAGGGCGAGCCGGGCGCCGGACTTGTCGGCGGACTTGAACTGCGACTTCATCGAACGGTTCTCGAAGGCGCGGTCGACGGAGAAGCCGGCCCGGCGGAGGTCGCGGGTGAGGTCGCGGGCAGCCTCTCCCCCGGTGACGTCGACGACGTAGATGTCGACCGCTCGATCCGGCGCCGGGAACACGCCCTCGGCGTCGCAGGTGAGCAGCACGCGCTCGATGCCGGATCCGAACCCGATGCCCGGCGTCGCCGGTCCGCCGAGCGACTCGACGAGCCCGTCGTAGCGGCCGCCGCCGCCGATCGTGCTCTGGGCGGCGTCGAGGGCGCCGCTGACGAACTCGAACGTGGTGTGGGTGTAGTAGTCGAGGCCGCGGACGAGGCGAGGCTCGATGCGAAAGCCGATGCCAGCGGCCTTCAGACCGTCCTGGACCCGTTCGAACCGGGCCAGCGAGGCGTCGTCGAGCGAATCGGTGATGAGCGGCGCGTCGCGGGTGACGTCCTGGCTCTGCGGGCTCTTGCTGTCGAGGACCCGCATCGGGTGTGCCTCGACCTTCTCCTGGTCGGCGGGCGCGAGCTCGCCGATGCGGCCGACGAGATAGCTGCGCAGGGCGTCGACGTAGGCCCGCCGGTTCTCGGCGGTGCCCATCGAGTTGAGGACGAGCTCGATCTGCTGCAGCCCGATCGAGCGGTAGAAGTCCCACAGCAGGGTGATGATCTCGACGTCGAGGTCAGGGTCGTCGGAGCCGAGCGCCTCGACCCCGAGCTGGTGGTGCTGGCGGAACCGGCCGGCCTGGGGGCGCTCGTAGCGGAAGCTCGGCGCCGCGTACCAGGTCTTCCAGGGCAGGTTCGGGCGGTGCTGCACGTAGGCCCGCACCACCGACGCCGTTCCCTCGGGACGCAGCGCGATGTGGCGGTCGCCCTTGTCGAGGAAGTCGTACATCTCCTTGCGGACGACGTCAGTGCCCTCGCCCATGCGCTGGAAGACGCCGATCTCCTCGAACATCGGGTTCTGGATCAGGCCGTAGCCCGCCCGCCCGACGTGCGTGGCGAACGCCGCGATGAGGGCCTCCCACCGAGCGGACTCCGGCGGCAGGATGTCGCGGGTGCCCGTCGGCGCGGTGAAGGCCTGCCCCTTCCGGGGCGCGTCGTCAGCAGTCGTCTCAGGCACCGGCCCACGTTAGCGACGACGGCATCCGGCCCCGAATCGGTTGGCCGACTCGGTGGCTGCGCCGTGCTCCTGGGGCCGATCAGCGGGGCTCGAGGCGCCGTGGATCGGCCAGCATCGCCTCGATCTCGTCGGCGGGCACCGCGGGGCTGTACAGGTAGCCCTGCGCCGTGGTGCACCCCAGCTCGCGGAGGACGTCGAGCTGGTCGCGGTGCTCGACCCCTTCGACCGTGACGCCCATGCCCAGGTGGCGGGCGAGCCCGACGACCGCCGCCGTGAGGCTGCGGTCGCGCTCGTCGGTCGCGATGCGGGTGATGAAGCTGCGGTCGATCTTGATGACGTCGATGTGATAGCGGCGCAGGTACGTGAGCGACGCGTAGCCCGTGCCGAAGTCGTCGATCGCGATCGCAACGCCACGGTCGGACAGGGCGCGCAGGTTCTCGCGGACCAAGGCGCTGTCCTGGAGGATCGCCGTCTCGGTGATCTCCACGCACAGCCGATTGGGATCGAGGCCCGACTCCTCGAGCGCTTCGTCGACGACGTCGAGGAGCTTCGGGTCGGCCAGCTGCCGCGGCGCGAGGTTGACGCGGACCACGAGGTCCGAGGCGCTCCACTGCGCCGCCTGGGCGCAGATCTCGCGGATGGCCCAGTTGCCGATGTCGACGATGAGGCCCGTGTCGGTCGCGATGTCGATGAACCGGCCGGCCGGGTAGATCTCGCCGGACGGGTGGTGCCAGCGCAGGAGCGCCTCGACGGCGTGCAGCGACCCGTCGTGGATGTCGACCTCGGGTTGGTACCACATGACCAACTCGCCACGTTCCAACGCGACACGAAGCTCGGTGGCGATGCGCAACCGCTCGACGGCGGCGAGGTGGAGGGCCTCGTCGAAGACCGAGTGGCCGTCGCGGCCCGCCTTCTTGACGACGAACATGGCCGTATCGGCCTCGCGAATCATGTCGTGGGCATCGACCGGTCGCGCCGACGCTGTGGTGACGGCGATGCCGATGCTCGCGGTGGCCGACAGCACGACGTCGTCGCTACCCAGGGGCGCACGGAACGACGCGACGATCACCTCGGCCAGCTCGATGGCGTCGTCGACGCCGGCCAGGTTTCGCATGACCACCACGAACTCGTCGCCCCCGTGGCGCGAGACGAAGTGCGCGTCACCCGCACACGAACGCAGGCGCTCGGCTGCGCTGCGCAGGAGGCGATCGCCGATGGTGTGGCCGAGCGAGTCGTTGACCAGCTTGAAGTGATCGAGGTCGACGAGCAGCACTGCGGTGGTCTTGCCCGTCCGCCGGCCCGACTCGATCGCGTCGTCGATCTCGTCGATCAGCGCGAGGCGGTTGGGCAGGCCGGTCAGCGGATCCTGACGGGCACGCCGGATGAGCTCCTGCTCGGCCAGCACCCGGTCGGTGATGTCGCGGGAGATGACCACGACGTGACCGACGTGCCCTTCCCGCACCTCCTGAGGAATCAGCTGGCTCTCATACCAGCGCGCGCCCCCGAGGTTGGCGATCTGGGCGACGTCGGTGACCGACTCGCCCGTCTCGAAGACCGTCCGGATGGCGGCCTCGCGTGCCGCGACGTCCTCGGGTGGGAACCCCATCTCGATCTGGGTGCGACCGATCCACTCCTCGTAGGGACGGCCCGTGACCGTCGCGGTTCGGTCGTTGACGTAGTCGTAGCGGAGCTCCGGGTCGAACCGCACGATCGTGTCGGCCGCGAGGTCGAGGATCCCGCGGAGCAGGCGCTCGTGGTCCGAGGACGCGCCCGCGATCGGCTCGCCGGCCGACCCGACACCGGTGTCGGTCGAGAGATCGCTCAACTCAGAAGAACCGCGCACGTCCCCTCCCCCAAGCACGTTCGCCAACCATACTGCGGGCCTCGGGTGGGGTCAGACGGATGCACCAGGTCGCTTCGACTCATCAGCGCGAGCCGCTCAGGTCAGACCGTGCGCTGCTGATAGCGCTGCCGGGCACCACCGGTGTACGACAGGATGTCGAACACCAGGCCCAGGCCGACGATCACCCAGCCGAAGCCCGTGACACCTGGGCTCCCGGCGAACGCGGAGTTGCCCTCGTACGCCAGCGCGTAGAACAGGGTCGTCCACGGCAGGAACAGGAAGCCGATGGCCGGCACGATGAAGGCGTCGTACGCCTTGTTCATCTGATCCCCGAAGAGCCAGATCAAGAAGATGGCGATTCGAGGTGCACCGCTGGCGATGAGCAGGAGTACGCAGCACATGCCGCGACCCTAACCCCGTGGGCGACTAACTGCTTCGGATGCCCGGGTGGCCACACGCCGTGGCGTCACGCTCCGCGCGCCGTCCAGCGCAGACCGGGCTGACCCGCTGCGGTCGCCACGATTCGGGTCGCCCGCAGCCGGAGGAACCCGCAGTCGGCCGACTCGGGGCCGTCGGGCCAGATCAGTGCCGGATCGAAGCCGACCGGCGGATCGATGCCCTTCACGGCCTCCCACGCGTCGGCGACCTCGGCCGCGGGAACCCAGGCTGCGACGGCGTCGATGGCCACGGTGTCGTGGGCCGGATCCCAGTAGAAGCAGCTCACGTTCGGGCGCTCGGCGAGATGGCGGACCTTCACCGGCGTCGGCCTCGCCGACACGATCGCCGTCGGCGCACCATCGTCGCCGCCCTCGGGCCACCACCACACGGGGTGCATCAGCCGAGCCCGGACCTCGTCGCCGTCCGTGGTGCTGACCCCGCACCACGCGATGCGCTCGACGATGGGACGGGCCAGCGCGACGACGTCGCCCAGCGGCGCAGGAGAGGACGGCATGGCGACACCGTAGAAGCAGCGGGGCGTCCGACGTACCCTGCGGGGCATGTGCCGCAACATCACGACCCTCCGTGGGCTCGAGCCCGGCGCCACCGCCGAGGAGATCGAGGCCGCCGCCCGTCAGTACGTCCGCAAGGTCGGGGGCATCCAGTCCCCCTCCAGCCGGACCGAGGAAGCCATGGAGCGCGCCGTCGCCCTCATCGCCGAGGCGACGACTGAGCTCCTCGCCGAGCTCCCGCCCCGCAAGGTCCCGCCACCCACGCTCCCGCCCCTGCGAAGGATCAAGGCCAAGGCCTGACCGCGCTGAACACGGGGTTCACGACAGAACGTCCGCGGCGACCCACGCCGTTCCTGCTGGGATCTTTGGCCCACGGATCATGAACCGACCAACCGATGCTCGCCGAAGATCCCAGCAAGAGCGATGAGAGCCACGTTCGGCGTGGGTGGACTGCCGAGGGTCAGTCGCCCACGCCAGGCAGCACCCGGTAGGCGTCGTAGATGCTGTCGATGCGCTTGATCGAGCCGATCACCGAGTCGAGGTGGGACGGGTCGGCCAGCTCGAAGTCGAAGCGCATCTTGGAGATGCGGTCGGAGCCGGTGATCGTGTTGCACGACAGGATGTTGACGTGGTGGTCGGCCAGGGCGGCGCTGACGTCGCGTAGGAGGCGGGCGCGGTCGAGGGCCTTCACCTCGATGGAGGCGACGAAGATGCCCTCGAGGTCGGTGTCCCACTCGACGTCGATGAGGCGGTCGTTCTGACCGGCGGCCAGCGACACGGCGTTGGCGCAGTCGGCGCGGTGGACCGACACGCCGCGACCGCGGGTGACGAAGCCCATGATCTCGTCGCCCGGCACCGGCGTGCAGCACCGTGACAGGCGGACCATGACGTCGTCGAGCCCCTCGACGTGGACGCCGGAGCTGCTGCGGCCGCTGCGCGGAGGACGGCGGGCGCGCCGGACGGTGACCGGGAGCTGCTCCTCGCGATCGGGGTCGATGTTCTCGAGGTGCTTGCGGACCCGCTCGGCGACCGACTGGGCCGAGACGTGGTTCTCGCCGATGGCGGCCTTGAGCGAGTCGAGGTCGGCGTAGTTCAGGCTCTCGGCGACCTCGTCGAAGACCTTCGACGCGAGCAGCTTGCGGACCGGCAAGCCCTCGCGCCGGACGGCCCGGATGAGCTCGTCAGAGCCGGTCTCGATGGCGTCCTCACGGCGTTCGCGCGAGTACCAGTGCCGGATCTTGTTGGCGGCACGGTGGGTGACGACGAACTTGAGCCAGTCCTGCGACGGGCCGGCGCCCTCGACCTTCGAGGTGAAGATCTCGACGCTGTCGCCGGACTCGAGAGCCGAGTCGAGCGGCACGAGCTTGCCGTTCACCCGGGCACCGATGCAGGAGTGCCCGACCTCGGTGTGGATGGCGTAGGCGAAATCGACCGGCGTCGACTCCTTGGGAAGGGTGACGACCTTCCCCTTCGGCGTGAAGATGAACACCTCGTCCTGGTCGAGGTCGACCTTGAGGTTCGCCATGAACTCGCCGGGATCCTGGGTCTCGGTCTGCCAGTCGACGATGCGGTTCAACCAGGCGAGGTCGGCGCTCGACTCGTGGTTGTCCTTGTAGTTCCAGTGCGACGCCACACCGAACTCGGCGCGGCTGTGCATCTCCCACGTGCGGATCTGCACCTCGAGCGGCTTGCCCTGCGGTCCGACCACCGTCGTGTGCAACGACTGGTAGAGGTTGAACTTGGGCATGGCGATGTAGTCCTTGAAGCGCCCCTGGACCGGCTTCCACGTGGCGTGGATGGAGCCGAGCGCGGCGTAGCAGTCCTTCACCGTGTCGACGGTGACCCGGATGCCGACGAGGTCGAAGATGTCGTCGAACTCCTTGCCCTTCACGACCATCTTCTCGTAGACGCTCCAGTAGTGCTTCGGGCGTCCGGTGACCTCAGCGGTGATGCGCAGCTCCTTCAGGCGGTGGCGCACCTCTTCGATGACCTGGGTGAGGTAGAGGTCGCGCTCGGGCGTGCGGGTGGCGACCATGTGGTCGATCTCGGCGAAGCGCTTCGGGTGCAGCGCGGCGAAGGCGAGGTCCTCGAGCTGCTGCTTGACCTCCTGCATGCCGAGGCGGTGCGCGAGCGGCGCGTAGATGTCGAGCGTCTCCTGCGCGGTGCGCTCCTGCTTCCACGCCGGCATGGCGGCGATGGTGCGCATGTTGTGCAGGCGGTCGGCGAGCTTGATGATGAGGACCCGCAGGTCCTTCGCCATCGCCACGAGCATCTTGCGCATCGTGGCGGACTGCTGCGCTTCCTTGGTGTCGAACTTGATGCGGTCGAGCTTCGTGACGCCGTCGACGATCTCGGCGACCTCCTGGCCGAACTCGAGGTCGACGTCCTCGAGGCTGAGCCCCGTGTCCTCCACGGCGTCGTGGAGCAGCGCGGCGGCGATGGTGATGTCGTCGAGGCCGAGCTCGGCGACGATGGTGGCGACGGCGACGGGGTGCGTGATGTAGGGCTCGCCCGACTTGCGGTTCTGACCCTGGTGGGCCTCGGCCGCGACCGTGTACGCCTTCGAGATGGTCGACGTCGTGGCCCGGGGGTGCCGCTCGCGGTACGCGGCGACCAGCGGCGCCACCTCTTCGTGAGGGAGAGCCGAATGACGTCGCCAGGGAAGCACGCGGTCGACGGTTGCCACGGGGTTGGTCTCCTACCTCTCGGTCAGGTTCGGGTCGGTCGGGTTCGGGTCGAGGTCGGTCGTGCCCACGGCGCGGCCTACTCCTCGAAGGTTACGAGGGCATGCACCTCGAACCCGTGCAACGCCTCGCGGCCGCCGAGAAATCCCAGCTCCACGAGGAATTCGAAGGCCACGATCTCGCCCCCCATGCGCTCGACGAGCCGGGCCGAGGCCGCCGCGGTCCCGCCGGTGGCCAGCACGTCGTCGACGATGACGACCCGGTCGCCCGGTTGGACCCCGTCGCGGTGCATCTCGAGGAGATCGGTGCCGTACTCGAGCACGTACTCCTCCTGTTCGATCTCCCACGGGAGCTTGCCCGGCTTGCGCAACGGCACGAGCGCCACGCCGAGGGCGTGGGCGACCGGCGCACCGAAGAGGAACCCTCGGGCCTCGACCGCCACGACGCGGTCGACACCCCGATCCGCGACCGCCGCCACCATGGCGTCCACGGCGGCACCGAAGGCCGAGGGAGCGGCCAGCAGCGGGGTGATGTCCTTGAAGTCGACGCCCGGGCGCGGCCAGTCGGCGATGGATCGGATGTGCGAGCGGAGCAGGTCCGAGTCGACGGGCACTCGGGCCATCGTAGGTCCTGGCGATGACGCCTCGGATGAGGCTCAGATGGCTCGCGCCGTCAGCGCTTCTTGCCCTTCTTGCGGGGCCGAGGCGGGATGTCGCCTGTGTAGGTCTTGGGAGCGACCGCAGGACCCGACGAAGCCGAGGCCGGCGAGGTCGACGTGACGGTCGATGCCGCAGCGCCGCTCGGGGCCGAAGCCGACGCGCTCGGGGCGGCGCCGGGCGTGGCGGCGAGGCGCTCGCGCACCTTGATGTAGCGGGACTCGCGCTCCTTGAAGAAGTTCACCACCGGCGGCGCCAGGAAGATCGACGAGTACGCACCGGCGATCATGCCGATCAGCAGGGCGATGGCGAACTCCTCGAGGGTGACCGCACCCATGATGCCGGCGCCCACGACGAGCAGGGCGATGACCGGCAGGAGGGCGCAGATCGAGGTGTTGAGCGAGCGCAGCAGGACCTGGTTCATCGACATGCTCATCATGTCGGTGTAGGTGAGGCGGTTGGTGATGCCCACCTTGGCCTCGTTCTCCTTCACCTTGTCGAACACGACGATGGTGTCGTAGATCGAGTAGCCGAGGATCGTGAGGTAGGCGATCACCGTGGCCGGGGTGACCTCGAACTGGAAGATCGAGTACACGCCGACGCTGATGATGATGTCGTGGATGAGACCGACGACGGCACCCAGCGCCATCTGCCACTCGAGCCGCCACGCGAGGTAGATGAGGATCGCGATCAGGAAGATGATCAGCGCCCGGACGGCCGATTCGGTGATCTCGCCACCCCAGCTCGGTCCGACGGTGCTGACGCCGACCTCGCTGGCATCGACGCCGGCGATCTCGGCGACCTTCTCGCGGACCTCGTCGACCTTCTCGGGCGCGTCGGCCGCGCTCTGGACGCGCAGGATGTCGGCGCCGACGGTCTGGATCTTCGCCTCGCCCTCGCCGATCGACGACAGCTGCTCGCGGGCGTCGGCGACGGAGACACCAGGGGCCGAGACCTCCCAGGACGTGCCGCCCTCGAAGTCGATGCCGAGGTTCAGGCCGCGGGTGAACAGCGAGCCGAGGGAGATGACGACGAGGACCGCCGAGAAGATGATCCCGCGCTTCCACCACTTGGTGAAGTCGATGTTGGTCTCGCCGTGGACGAGCCGGGAGAAACCACTCATGACGACACCTCCGCCGACTCGGGCTCAGTTCGCCTCGACCCTTCGAGGTCGGGGCGCACGCTGGTGGGCATGCCGAACAGGCCCGGCTTCTCCTGGGCCTTCTTCGTGTTCATGGTCGCCTGCACGACGGGGCGCATGTAGAAGTACGACGCGAACAGGTCGAGCAGGGTGGCGAGGCCGAGGTAGAACGCGAAGCCTCGGACCGGGCCGACCGTGAGCCAGTACAGGAGGCCCGCACCGATGAGCGAGGCCACGTCGGCCTTGACGATGGTGCTCCACGAGGAGATGAAGCCCTTGTCCGACGCGGATCGCACCGTGCGACCGTGGCGGATGTCTTCCTTCATGTGCTCGTAGTAGACGACGTTCGAGTCGACCGAGACACCGATCGACACGATGAGGCCGGTGATGCCGGCCAAGGTCAACGCCAGGCCCTGGGTCTCGCCGAGCAGGCTGATGATCGACCAGAGCAGCATGCCCTCGAGCACGAGCTTGCCGATGGCCATGAGGCCGAGGAGCCGGTAGAAGGCGATCATGTAGATGGCCACCAGGATGAAGCCGACGACGCCCGACCACAGGCCGGCGTGGAGGGCGTCCTCGCCGAGCGTGGCGGACACGATCTGCACCTGCTGCTTCTCGAACTCGACCGGCAGGGCGCCGTACTTGAGGACCGTCGCCAGGTTCTTCGCGCTCTTCTCGGTGAAGCTGCCCGAGATCTGGATCTGGTCGCGCTCGAACTGGGCCTGCTCGATGGTGGGCGCCGAGATGACCTCGCCGTCGAGCACCACCGCCAGCTGCCCGGTGGGGCACGTCGCGGCCTTGCTGAAGCACTGGCCGGCGGCGTTGTTGAACTCGCCGATGCCGTCGGATCCGTCTCGGAACGTGGGGTTGACGATCCACTTGCCGTTCTGGCCGAGACCGGCGCTCGCCGTCTCCAGTGACTCACCGGTGAGCAGGGTCGGGCCCACGGAGTACTGCGCCGTGACCGCACCGGTGTCGGGATCGCACTGGGGCAGCAGGGCGGGCTGGTCGGCGACGTCGGCGGTGTCGGGCACACCTGTCTTGCAGACGTCGGCGTTGAGCGGCGTCAGGGTCGACGCGTCACCGCATCCACCGGCCGCCGTCGTGGTCGCGCTCGGATCGACCGTGGTGCCGTCGGGGGCCACGGTGCTGTCGGTCGTGGCGTTCGGATCGGCCGCGACCGTGCTGTCGGTGGACGGCGGGACGGTCGAGTCGGTGATGGTGCTGTCGGTCTGGCTGCCGAGGGCGAGCTCACCCGATCCGGCGCCTGCCAGACCCAGGCTCTGCTCGTTGGCCGGCGCCGTGGTGGTGACCGCCGGATCGACCGTGGTGGTCGCCGTGGGATCGACAGGGGCCGTGGTGGATGTCGTCGCGTCGGCCGCGGCCGGAGGTCCGGCGATGCCGCACACGGGACGGAAGCGCAGCTGCGCGGTCTGACCGACGAGCTCGAGCGCCCGCTCGCGGTCCTCGACACCCGGGATCTGCACGAGGATCGTGTCGCCCTGTCGGGTGATCTCCGGCTCGGCCACGCCGATGGCGTCGACACGGTTGCGGATGACGGCGATCGCCTGGTCGATGGCGTCCGTCGACGGCTCGCCCTTCGGCTTGAGCACGACGGACACGCCGCCCTGCAGGTCGAGCCCCAGAAGCGGCGTGTTGCTGACCAGCAGGGTGTACGAGAACGCAGCGACCGCCACGCACACGAACCCGAACAGGCCGATCCACCGCCGCACCCCACGCTTGGCCACTTATGCCTCATTCCCTCTTGCGGAATCGATCTCGTCGTCGAGATCGATGACGGCCTCGTCGCCGCCTTCCCCCTGACCAGGCACGGACTCGGCCTCGCTGACCGGAGTCTGTCCGATGGCGCCAGCCCCGATCGAATCGGCGCCGGTCGAGTCGGTGCCTGGTGATTCGATGTCGAGTGGTTCGGTGTCCGAACCTTCGCTGCCCTCGCTGGTCGGCGTCTCCACCCGCGCTGCGACCGAGCGCTTCGCGATCTTGATCTGGAGCCCGTCGGCGATCTCGAGCTGGACGTACTCGCCGTCGATCTCCTGGATGGTCCCGTAGATGCCCGAGGTCATCATCACCTCGTCGCCGACGGCGAGCTGGCCCATGAGCGCCTGGTGGCGCTTCAGCTCACGTTGCCGCGGCAGGATCAGCACGACCCAGGCGAGAACGGTGAGGGCGAGCAGGAGGATGATGGCCATGGGACGGGTGCAGGTCGGTCGACGGTTCGATGGGAGGGGGTTCTGATCGGGTCCGGCACCCCACTGGCGGCGGACTCGGGATCAGAGCGCGATGCAGGCTAGCCCCCTGCGCTGACGACGCAAGAGCGGGGGCAAACGCTCGGTGAACAGCGGCCCGTCACGCCCAGACTGCGCCGATCTGGCCGCGGAGCTGGTCGAGCTCGCCGGCGATGATCGCCTCGCGCGCCCGCTCGGCCAGGCGCAGGATCCAGGCCAGGTTGTGCACCGTGCACAGGCGCGGGCCCGTCGTCTCCCCCACCTGCATGAGGTGGCGGAGGTAGCCACGCGAGTACCTCGCGCAGGTCGAGCAGGGGCACTGCGGGTCGATCGGGTCGAGGTCCTCCGCGTGCCGGAGGTTCTTGATGTTGAGGCGGCCGGCGTCGGTCAGCAGGGTTCCGTGGCGAGCCAGGCGGGTGGGCAGCACGCAGTCGAAGACGTCGACACCCCGCGCGATGGCCTCGACGATGCTGCACGGATCGCCGACGCCCATGAGGTAGCGGACCCGGTCTGCCGGGAGCAGCTCCGTGGTGGCATCGAGCGCCTCGAGCATCTCGGGACGCGGCTCCCCGACCGACAACCCCCCGATGCCGTAGCCGTCGAAGCCGATCTCGAGCGTCCGGTCCACGGACTCACGCCGCAGCGCGGCGTCGGTGCCGCCCTGGATGATGCCGAACAGCGCCTGCGTGGAGCCGTCGCCGCGGGCGGGTGCGTGCGCCGCCTTGGCGCGCTCGGCCCATGCCGCCGACCGCTCGACCGCGGTGCGGATCGTCCGCTCCGACGACGGGAGCGCCGGGCACACGTCGAGCACCATCTGGATGTCGGCGCCGAGCTGCTGCTGGATCTCGACCGCGAGCTCGGGCGTGAGGCGGTGTGTGCTGCCGTCGTAGGTCGACCGGAAGGTGGCGCCGTCGTCGTCGACCTTGGGCTCGAGCGAGAAGATCTGGAAGCCACCGGAGTCGGTGAGCGTGTGGCCGTGCCAGCCGGTGAAGCGCTCGAGCCCACCGAGCTTGGCCACCACGTCGGCGCCGGGTCGGAGCATGAGGTGGTACGTGTTGCCGAGTACGACCTGTGCCCCCAGCGCGTCGAGGTCGGCCGCGTCGATGGTGCGCACCGCTCCCCTGGTTCCCACGGGCATGAAGCACGGCGTGGCGAAGGTCCCCCGGGGCGTCGTCACGGTCGTCGCGCGGGCCTGGCCGTCGACGGCCGTCACCTCCACACCGATGACCTCGGACGGGAAGGAAGCGGTCACGAGCGCTCCCCGGCCGTGCGACGCGTGAGCAGCATGGCGTCGCCGAACGAGAGGAAGCGGTACGGCCCGGCGAGCGCGTGGGCGTAGAGCTCGCGCCAGTGCGGACCGGCATCCCACTCTCGGCCGCTCGGGCCTACCTCCCGCTCTCGGCCGCTCGGGCCTACCTCCCGCTCTCGTCCGCTCGGGTCTACCTCCCGCTCTCGTCCGCTCGGGCCTACCTCCCGCTCTCGGCCGCTCGGGCCTACCTCCCGCTCTCGTCCGCTCGGGTCTACCTCCCGCTCTCGTCCGCTCGGGCCTAGGAACGCGTCGATGAGGACCAGCAGCGACGAGCGAGGCTGGTGGAAGTTCGTGAGCAGCCGGTCGACGATCTTGAACGGGTAGTCGCCGTGGATGAACAGCTCGGTGCGGCCTTCCAGGCGTCCCGTCGCCGCCACCGATTCGAGGGTCCGGACGCTCGTGGTGCCGACCGCGACGACGCGACGACCTGCGGCCTTCGCCGCCTCGATCCGCTCCCAGGTCTCGGCCTCGACCCGGTAGCGCTCCGAGTGCATGACGTGGTCCTCGACCTTGTCCGCGGCGATCGGGCGGAACGTGCCCAGCCCGACGGCGAGCTCCACGGTCGCGACCTCGACCCCCGCGTCGCGAACTCGATCGAGCAGCTCCGGCGTGAGGTGGAGGCCGGCGGTGGGCGCGGCGACGGAATCCGGGACCGCCTCGATCTCCGAGAAGGTCGTCTGGTAGCGGTCCGGATCGTCGAGCGGTGTCGTGATGTACGGCGGCAGCGGCACGGAGCCCGCGGCGCGGATGGCGTCGATCTGGGACACCGACGGGTCGTGGCGCACCTCCACGATCCGGGTTCCGTCGCTCGGGTCGTGTCCGATCTCCACCGAGAGGTCGATGCCGCTCATCGGTGAGCGCACGACCGTGCCGGGCTGCAGCCGCCGCCCGGGCCGGACGAGGGCGACCCACTGCTGCGGCCCCTGATCGGCGATCGATCCGCCGGCGTGGGGCTCGAGCAGGAACACCTCGGCGTGTCCGCCCGTGTCCTTCACCAGGTTGAGTCGGGCAGGGAGCACCCGCGTCTCGTTGACGACGAGGAGGTCGCCGGGCTCGAGCAGCTCGGCGAGATCGCTGACGTGGCGGTCGTCGGGCTCCACGCCCGCACCCCGGTCGACGAGCAGCCGGGCCGCGTCACGGGGCTCGACCGGCGTCTGCGCGATGCGCTCGTCGGGCAGCTCGTAGTCGAAGTCGGCGGTCTCCATGGCCCGCCGAGCGTACCGATCGGGCGATCAGCTCTCGAACAGGCTCGGCGGCTCGTCGGTGGCCATCAGCGGTGCGCTGGGCGGTGCGATGAGGCCGAGGTGGCTCCACGCCGACGGGGTGGCGACCCGACCCCGGGGCGTGCGCATGAGCAGACCCTGCTGGATGAGGAACGGTTCGTACATGTCTTCGACCGTCTCGGTGGCCTCGCCGACGGCGATGGCGAGCGTGGACAGGCCCACCGGGCCACCGCCGAACCGTTCGCAGATCGCACCCAGGATGGAGCGGTCGACCTTGTCGAGACCGAGGTCGTCGACGCCGAACACCGCGAGCCCTTCCCGTGCCGTCTCGTGGTCGATGGCACCGTGGCCGCGGACCTCGGCGAAGTCGCGCACGCGTCGGAGCAACCGGTTGGCGATGCGGGGCGTGCCCCGGGCCCGGCGGGCGATCTCGGCGGCACCCGCGGGATCGATGTCGATGCCCAGGATGCCGGCGGCGCGGTCGACGATGGCCTCGAGGTCGGCGTCGGAGTAGTAGTCGAGCCGGGCGACGAGGCCGAATCGATCGCGCAGCGGACCGGTGATCATGCCGGTGCGCGTGGTGGCCCCGACCAACGTGAAGCGGGGCAGGTCGAGGCGGATGGAGCGCGCCGCCGGGCCCTTGCCCAGCACGATGTCGAGCTGGAAGTCCTCCATGGCCGGGTAGAGGACCTCTTCCACCGACCGCGAGAGGCGGTGGATCTCGTCGATGAACAGCACGTCGCCCTCACCCAACCGGGTGAGGATGGCCGCGAGGTCGCCGGCGCGATCGAGTGCGGGGCCCGAGGTGATGTGCAGCCCGACGCCCATCTCGGTGGCCACGATGCTCGACAGCGTGGTCTTGCCCAGACCGGGTGGGCCGGCGAAGAGGAGGTGGTCGGCCGCCTGGCCCCGGCGCTGGGCCGCCTCGAGGATGATCTGGAGGTGCTCGCGCAGCTCGGGCTGACCCACGAAGTCGTCGAGGCGCCTCGGCCGGAGCCCACCCTCGTCGCCGATCCCCACCACCGCGTCGGCGGCCTCGACCACCCGGTCGTCGGCGGTGGCGTCGGGGCTGAGGATCTCGTCGCGCATCAGCTCACCGCCAGCTGCTGCAGCGCGAGCTTGAGCAGGTCGCCCGACTCGCCTTCGTCGGGCAGGGACCGGATGGCCTCTGTGATCTCGTCGTTGCCGTAGCCGAGGTTGGTGAGCGCGTCGCGCACGTCGGCCCGCGGGTTGGCGGGCGCGCCGCCCGGCCCGGCCGTGCTGGCCCCGGCGATCCTCGACTCGGTGACATCGACGTCGAGCCGGGACTTGAGCTCGATGAGCAGCCGGGCCGCGGTCTTCTTGCCGACGCCGGGGACCAGGCAGAGCGCAGCCGCGTCGTCGTCGGCGAGCACCCGGCGCAGGGCGTTCGGGTCGTGCACGGCGAGGATGGCCAGCGCCAGCGTGGGCCCGACGCCGTGGGCGCCGATCAGCGCCTCGAAGCAGCGCCGCTCGTCGCCGGTGCGGAACCCGTAGAGGGCTTCGACGTCTTCCCGACGGTGGTGGTGGGTGAAGACGAACACCTCACCCCCCGGCTCGCCCAGCTCGACGACCGTCGTCGGGGTGACGACCACCCGGTAGCCGATGCCGGCGACCTCGATGAGCACCTCGCCCTCGTCGCCGTGGTCGAGCAGCGTGCCGCGCAGCGACCCGATCACGCGGGAACCCCCCGGGCCGCGGCGGAGCGGGCCGCCTCGTGCAGGGGGGCCATGGCCAGGTGGCACAACGCCAGCGCGGCGGCGTCGGCCGCGTCGGGGGGATGGGGCACGGCGTCGAGCCCCAACAGCACCTGCACCATCTCCTGCACCTGCCTCTTGTCGGCGCCGCCGTGACCGGCGACGGCTTCCTTCACCTGGTTCGGGGAGTACTCGACGACCTCGCACCCGGCTCTCGACCCGGCCGCCATGGCCAGCCCACTGGCCTGACCGACCGACATCGCCGTGCTGGTGTTGGCTGAGAACAGGACGCGCTCGATGGCGACGACCTGCGGCGTGAACTCGGCCAGCAGTTCCTCGAGGTCGCGCTGGAGGTCGGCGAGCCGGTCGGCGAGCGGCGTGTCCTTGTCGGTGGTGAGCACGCCGATGGCGCGGGCCCGCGGCACCGAACGACCCCGTTGGGCGACCTGTTGCACGACGGCATAGCCGCACCGGGTGACCCCCGGATCGATTCCCAGCACGAACACGTGTACGACCCTAGCGAGCGGGCGCGACACCGTGGTGGACCGCCCCGGTGACCGTCCCCGGACGACCGTCGCGGCTGACCATCCGCCCGAGCATCCCCGTGTGGCCACTTGATCCGCACCACCCAGCTGCCGATGGGAGGAGCGTGACCTTGTCCGACACCGCGCGCTCCGACCCCCAACCACGAGAGGAGCCGTCGGGCGGACCCAGCCCCACGGATGCCGCTCCCGCGAGCCCTCCGGTCGTCTCGCTGCAGCACGTCAGCCGACGGTTCGGGTCGGTCCAGGCGCTGGACGACCTCTCCATGGAGGTGCCGGCCGGGCGGATCACCGTGCTGCTCGGCCCGAACGGCGCCGGCAAGACCACCGCCATCCGTGCCATCACCGGCGCCATGACCCCCGACTACGGCACCGTCCGCACCTTCGGGCTCGATCCCGAGACCGACGGCGAGACCATCCGTCGGCGTTGCGGGGTCGTGTCGGCCAAGCCCGCCCTCTACGACCGGCTCACCGGATGGGACAACCTCCAGTACTCCGCCGAGCTGTACGGGCTCGGCCGCAACGCACGTGAGCCGATCATGGCGGCAGCCACGCGCTTCGGCATCCAGAACGCCCTCGACAACCAGGTAGGCGGCTACTCGACGGGCATGAAGACCCGGCTCGCCCTGGCCCGCTCCATGCTGCACGGCCCCGACCTGCTCCTCTACGACGAGCCCACATCGGGCCTCGACCCCGAGTCGTCGCACGCTGTGCTCGAGCTCATCCGGGAGATGACGGCCGAGGGACGCACGGTCGTCATGTGCACGCACCTCCTGGTCGAGGCCGAGGGGCTCGCCGACCAGATCGTCGTGCTCGAGTCCGGGTCCGACCTCCTCCACGGGACGCAGGCCGGGCTCACCCGCCGCTACTGGCCCGACGACATCGTCTACCTCGATGCCGAGACCCCGAGCGATCTCGATCAGGTCGACTCCTTCGCCGGTGTCCTCGGCCGGCGCCAGGTCGTCACCACCAGCGGCCAGCGCACCGAGGTCCGCCTCGACTCGCTGGACCGCATCCCCGAGATCGTCACCCGACTGGCCGCCGACGGCGTGCGCCTCACCCGCGTCGAGCCTCACCAGCCGACGCTCGAAGACCTGTACTTCGCCGTGCGCGCCGAACGCCGCACCCAGGCCGGGGAGGCGGAGCCCGCAACCCGGTCACGTCTCGACGCCCAAGAGGGAGACGTCCGATGAACGTCCAACGCATGAACACGATCATGCGCAAGGAGCTGCGCCAGCTCGCCATCTCGAAGGACTTCTGGATCCCGATGGTGCTGCTCGGCAGCTTCTTCTTCCTGATCGTCCCGGCGTTCCTCCTGTCCATCATCAACTCGCTCGGCAGCGTCGGCGCCGTCCAGCAGGTCTCCGACGCGCTCAAGCTCCTGCCGCAGTCGGCGCAGCAGGCCGTGCCGGCGAAGGCCGATCCCGGGACCAAGGTGTCGTTCGTCCTCGCCGTCTACCTCTTCGCGCCCATCGCCGTGGTCGTGCCGCTCACCATCTCGACCGCGGTCGGATCGTCGACGATCGTCGGCGAGCGCGAGCGAGGGACGGGCGAGTTCCTCGCCCACTCCCCTGCCGACGTGAAGGAGATCTACCTCGGCAAGCTGTTCGCCAGCCTCATCCCCGGGTACATCACCACGGTGGTCGGCTTCGGCCTCTACTCGCTGCTGGTGAACCTGATCGTGGGACCCGACGTCGGCGGCTGGTTCTTCCCCACGACCTCGTGGTGGATCCTGATCCTGTGGGTGCTCCCGCCGTTCCTCGCGCTGGCGCTGTCCCTGGTGCTCCGCCTGTCGGCGCGGGTCAAGAGCACCGCCGCGGCGCAACAGGCGGCAGGGCTCATCACCTTCCCGCTGATCATCATCGCCTACGCCCAGTCGACCGGCGCCCTCCTGGGGAGCGGCGCGCCGATGCTGTCGATCTTCATCGGCGCCGTGGCCTGGATGCTCGCCCTCGTCAGTCTGGCCACCGGGTTCCGGTCGCTGACCCGGGCCCGGTTGCTCGGGGTCGCGAACGAGCAGTGAGCGGCCAGGCCTGACCAGCCCCGGTCAGGTCAGGTCAGGTCAGGTCAGGTCAGATCAGGTCAGCGTCTCGCTGGGCGGGCAGGCCCGAACCGCGGCGGCGAGCTCGTCGACCGCCCGGAACGCCAGGCCCGCCGTCGATCGGTGGGCGTACCGGACGATGCCGTCCGCGTCGACCACGAACACCGACCGCCGGTAGAAGCCGATCGGCCCGATCGTCGAGTAGGCGGTGCCCACGTCCTTGGCCTCGTCCGACAGCAGCGGGAACGCGAAGGGGCCTTCGGAGGCGATGAACTCGGCGTGCTCGTCGATCGACTGGGGGCTGATGGCCAGCACCTGTGCGCCGAGGTCGGCGAACTGGCCGATGTCGGCCGAGTACGTCTGGAGCTGCACCGTGCAGACCGGCGTGTTGTCGGCCGGGTAGAACACGAGCACCACCGGCGCGCCGCGCAGCTCGGAGAGCGTGAGGTCGCGCCGGATCGAACCGGTGCCGTCGATGCTCGGAAGGGTGAAGTCGGGCGCTGGATCGCCGACCCGTACCGTCACGCTCAGTCGACCGAGAGGCCGGCGAGCAGCTCGTCGGGGATGTCGAAGTTCGCGTAGACGTCCTGGACGTCGTCGAGCTCCTCGAGCGCGTCGACGACGCGCAGCACGGCCTTGGCCGCCTCGGCGGTCTCGAGCGCGACGGTCGAGGTCGGCAGCATCGTGACGTCGGCCGACACGAACTCGATCCCTGCCTCCTCGAGCGCCTCGCGCACCGAGGGCAGATCCGTCGGCGCCGTGGTCAGGCGCCAGGTGTCGCCCTCGTCGACCAGGTCCTCGGCGCCGGCGTCGAGCGCCGCCAGCATGATGTCGTCCTCGTCGATCTCCTTGGCCAGCACGACCACGCCCTTGCGCTCGAACTGCCACGCGACCGCGCCGGGCTCGGCGATCGAGCCGCCCTGCTTCTTCAGGAGCGAGCGGATGTCGCCACCGATGCGGTTGCGGTTGTCGGTGAGCACCTCGATGAGCAGCGCGATGCCGTTCGGGGCGTAGCCCTCGTAGGTGATGGGCTCGTAGGTGACGCCCTCGAGCTCGCCGGTCCCGCGCTTGATCGCCCGCTCGATGGTGTCCATCGGCACCGACGCGTCGCGCGCCTTCTGGAACATCGTGCGCAGCGTCGGGTTCATGTCGGGATCGCCACCGCCGGCGCGCGCTGCCACCTCGACCTGACGGATCAGCTTGGCGAAGAGCTTGCCGCGAGCCTTGTCGGCGGCGCCCTTCTTGTGCTTGATGGTTGCCCACTTGGAATGGCCGGACATCAGGTCACCTCATGCTTTGGCTCGCCCACCTCACGCAATGTGGAGGCGTTTCCACGCGGTGCGGAGGCGGGACGGGCGTCGATGGCGGACAGGAGAAGGCGGTGGACCCGGTCGTCGCCGCCCAGCTCCGGGTGGAAGGACGTGACGATCACCGAGCCCTGGCGGCAGATCACCGGGGCCTCGTCGACCCGGGCGAGCACCTCGACGCCGGTTCCGACGCGGTCGACCACGGGGGCCCTGATGAACACGGCGTGCACGGGCACGTCGCCGAGCGCGGGAGCCTCGAGGTCGGATTCGAACGAGTCGATCTGCCGGCCGAAGCCGTTGCGGCGGACGTCGATGTCGATGGCCTGGAAGCTGCGCTGGTCAGCGCGCCCGTCGAGCACCTTGTCGGCCAACATGATCATGCCGGCGCAGGTTCCCAAAGCCGGGAGGCCTCCCGCAAGCTGCTGGGCGAGCGGTTCGAACAGTCCGCTGCGCTCCAGGAGCATGGAGATGGTCGTCGACTCGCCCCCCGGGATCACGATGCCGTCGATGCCGGCGAGGTCGTCGGGCACCCGGATCTCGACCGCGTCGACACCCAGACGGGCCAGCGCGGCGACGTGCAGCGCGAACGCTCCCTGCAGGGCCAGCACGCCCACGAGGGTGGTGGACCCTCCCCTCTCCGCCGCTGGCGAGGGGGCGAGCTCCCCCGACGGGTCGGTCACCAGCCCCGGTCGGCGAGCTTCGTCTCGAGCGAATCGATCTCGAGGCCGGGCATGGCGGCACCCAGGCCCCGGCTGACCTTGGCGATGATGGCGGGATCGCGGAAGTTGGTCGTGGCCTCGACCACCGCGCTCGCCATGAGCGACGGGTTCGAGCTCTTGAAGATGCCCGACCCGACGAACACCGCTTCGGCCCCGAGCTGCATGACCAGCGCCGCGTCGGCGGGCGTGGCGATGCCGCCGGCGCAGAACATCGGCACGGGGAGCTTGCCGGTCTCGGCGATCTCCTGCACGAGGGGCAGCGGTGCCTGCAGGCGCTTGGCCCACTCGAACTGCTCGGCCGAGTCGGCCGTCGTGATCTTTCGGATGTCGCCCAGGATGGACCGCAGGTGGCGGACGGCCTCGACGATGTTGCCGGTGCCGGCCTCGCCCTTGGAGCGGATCATGCAGGCGCCCTCGCTGATGCGGCGCAGGGCCTCACCGAGGTTGGTCGCACCGCAGACGAACGGGACCGTGAAGGCCCACTTGTCGATGTGGTGGGTCTCGTCGGCCGGGGTGAGCACCTCGCTCTCGTCGACGTAGTCGACGCCGAGCGACTGGAGCACCTGCGCCTCGACGAAGTGCCCGATGCGGGCCTTGGCCATGACCGGGATGGTCACCGCCTCCTTGATGCCCTCGATCATCTCGGGATCGCTCATGCGGGCCACGCCCCCGTCGCGACGGATGTCGGAGGGCACGCGCTCGAGCGCCATGACCGCGGAGGCGCCGGCGTCCTCGGCGATGCGGGCCTGCTCGGGGTCGACGACGTCCATGATGACGCCGCCTTTGAGCATCTCGGCGAGCCCTCGCTTCACGAGCTGGGTGCCCGTCGTGCGGGCGCCGGAGACAGATGCGGGGTCGGTGAGGTCGTCAGCCATGCCCGCAGTCTACGTTCCCGGCCGCGGGCTCCGAATCGAGATCAGGGCACGCGGACGGGACGAGACCTACGGCTGGGGCTTGGCAGCCCTACGGACGTACAAGCTGTCGGTCTCCACGATCTGACTGCCCTCGCGTCGCACATCGACGAGCCGGTCGAGCGCGAACCCGATCTCGGTCAGGTAGACGTGCACGTCCTGGAAGAGCGGCTGGTCGTCGTACGCAGGCACGAACGCCTGCTCCACCAGGATCCAGTCGACCTCCGGCAGGAGCTCGGTGGCGCCGTCGAGCACGGCCAGCTCCAGGCCCTGGACGTCCAGCTTGAGCAGGACTCGGCCGGCGCCCTTCGCCGCGTCGCCGACCTCGTCGGCGAGCCGTCGGAGCGGGACGGTCTCGGTGGTGGTCTCGGCGTCGGCGTCCAGCGAACGCAGCGCCGACGACGAGGGCGAGTACGCGTGGATGTGCAGGTCGAGGGTGCCCGACTCCTTGCCGAGCGCCATCGCGTGGACGGTGAGGCGACCGCCCGAGGGGATGGCCCGGACCTGTTCGGCGAGTGCCGCGATCGGCTCGAACGACACGACCTGGGCCCGGGGCCACCGGTGCAGGGCCGCCGCGGCGAACTGACCCTTGTTGGCTCCGACGTCGATCACCAGGCCGGGGTCGACACCGGCATCGCGGAGCCCGTTCACCAACCGGAACGACGCGACCGAGAACGGCTTGCAGCGACGCGCCGCCCCGAGCGCACCGGGGCTCACCGCCGTGTCGACGAGGCGGTCGACCCGCTCGAGCACATCTCGCAGCTTGGTCCGGGCACCACCGCTCATCGTGTGACCTCTGCGATCGTGTCGCGCAGGATGGTGGCCGTGGCATCCCAGGAGAGCTCACGGCTGCGGGCAAGACCCCGCTCGATCATCGAGGTGCGCAGATCGACATCGGACATCGTGCGCACGATGGCGTCGGCGAAGCCCTCGACATCCCCGACGGGGACGAGGATCCCGGCACCGCCGGCGACCTCGGGCAGCGAGGTGGCGTCGGCGACCACCACCGGCATGCCGGCCGCCATCGCCTCGGCGATCGGCAGCCCGAACCCTTCGCACCGTGAGGGCATCAAGTACACCATGGCCCGACGATACAGATCGTCCAGCACCTCGTCGGAGACGGACCCCAGGAGGTCCACGGCATCGTCGACGCCGAGCCGACGCGCCTCGCCGGCCAGGATCGCCGTCTGGTGCCCGTCGGGGTCGCGGCCGACGATCACGAGACGCGCCTCGGGCTCGAGCTTCGGCCGGGCGGCGGCGAACGCACGGATCGCGGTGAGCACCTCTTTGTACTCGTAGAGGGTCCCCACCACGAGCACGATCGGATCGGCCGACGCGGCGAGCTCAGCAGGCGTCTCGACAACCTCCGGGGCTTCGACCCCGAGCGTCATGGCGCCGACCAGCTCCGGTCGGATGCCCCGCTCGGCGACGAGCCCGTCCGCCACGAACTGCGAGAGGGCCAGGACGGCGTCGGCACGGTTGAGCGACGCCTTCAGCATCGGGCCGTAGTAGAAGCGGTGCACCCGGCTCAGGCCGTCGGGACCCGCGACCTTCTGGCAGGACGGGAGCGACAGGTGGGCCGGGACGAACACGACCTGTGGGATGGGGCTGCGCAGCGACCCGACGCTCGAAGGCGTGAAGAGCACATCCGCTCGCCCCTTGACGAGGCGCGGCACGTCGAACTGGTCGTAGCGGATGCGCTTCAACACCCGGCCCCCCTCCAGGGGGACCTCGATCAGCTCGGCACCCGTCCGCTCGGCGTGTCCGGCGACGAGGTCCCGGTTGGCGGGGCTGCACACCAGGACCTGCTGCAGCTCGGGGGCAACCCGGTGCAGGGCCGGCAGGAGCCGCACGAGCACCGTGCGGATCCCTTCGTTCGCCGAGGTGACCGACAGGGTGTTGATCGCCACCCGGGTGGCGGTCACCCGGCGATCACCGAGGACACAGCGAGGTCGCGCGGATCCGTCACGTTCAGGGTCATGGAGCGATGGTGCTACCCGCGGGCTCAGACCCGCTCGGCGAGCAGCTCGCCGGCGGCGACCGGGTCGAGCGGCAGCACGGTGGAGCCGACCTCGGGCAGCGACACCCAGGTACGACCCGGCGTGAGCTGGATGGGCTGACCGGCGTCGTCGGTGAGCGTCCACGGGTCGAGCGTTGTCCCGCGGCTCCAGCTCCCGTGGATGACCTTGCCGTTCGTCAGGACGAACGCCTCGCCACCACCCGTGCTGATCGCCATGGGCGAACGCGAGTCGGACGGGCTCTGGCCGTACTCGAGGAAGAGGATGACGACGTTCTGCGGCGCGACCTGCACACCGTTCGAGTCGACCGTGGCGCTCGACCCACGCGGGTGCGTCTCGTCGACCTGGAAGCGGTCCCAACCGCCGCGCTCGGCGTCCCACGCGTAGTCGGCGCGGACGTGGTTGCCGTAGTCGATCGTGACGCCCGGGGCGTCGACGCCGGCGGTCGAGGTGGCGCCGGGAGCGAGGAACGAGAACACGGGAGGAGGCGGCACGCCCGGCGTCTCGGCGTCGATCGCGGCGATGTTCGCGTAGAGGTTGTGCGGCGCCTTGCGGCTGTTGTCGCGCCAGTAGTGGCCGGTCGCGACGTTGTAGCCGCGGTCGGTGAGCGCGCCCATGGCCGCGGCTCCTTCGACCTCACCGGTCACGCCGGGGTTGCCGCCGGACCACACGAGGAGTGGCGTGCCGAGGTTGCTGATGAGCTGCGGGTCGGAGCTGCGAGCCGACCGCACCGGACCCACCGCCTCCGGGAGCGTCGAGTGGTAGACGAGGGCGTAGCGGGTGATGCCCTCGACCTTGAGCTCGTAGACCATGTCGGCGTCGTTGATCGCCATCTGCGGACGGGCGTCGGGGCTGTTGTCCATCTTCACCACGACCGCCGAGTGCGCGATGGACCCCGCCTCGGGGGCGACGGCACCGCTGAGCGGCCAGACGGTGGGGGCGGCGGCCGTCGTCGACGTGCTCTCGACGACGCTGCTGCTGGAGGCCGGCGCCGCGGCGTCGACGGGCTTGTCGCCCGACGACCCGCACGCGGTGACGGTCGCGAACAGGGTCAGCGCGGCAGCGGCGGCAATGATCGGTCGACGTTGCACAGGGGTCCTCCAATGCCTCCCCGAAGGGCGGCCAGCGGACTCCGCCCGCCGGGAAGCACTGTAGGGACTCACGCGCGAGGGGTGGTGGACCTCGGCGGTCGGCTCGTCGTGGACGCGCGACGGCTCAGGGGTGGAACGGGGGGCCGCGAAAGGCCGGGGGGATGGGTGCTGCATGGTGACTCGGGTCCTGCTGTGTGTGGGTCGGGGGGCCGTACCTGGTCCGGGCAGATATGAGGCTCGGGCCTAGAGCTCGCGGAGTGCGGCGATGCGGTCCTCGATGGGCGGGTGGGTGTCGAACAGATGTGACCACTTGTTCTTTCGACGCGCGGTCCCCTCGTATTGAGGCATCGGTTCCTCGATCCACAGATGTGCCGTGGCTCGGTTGTTCTCCCGGACCACCGTCTGGTCATCTCGCAGCTTTTCGAGGGCGGAGATCAACCCCGGTGGATAGCGGGTCATCTCGATGGCCGAGATGTCGGCGAGCGCCTCCCGTCGGCGGCTCAGCGCGAACTGGGTGAGCGCCGCGGCGAGCGGCGCCAGGATGAGGAAGACGAGGGCGAGCATGGCGGCGATGGCGTTGCCGCCGTTGTCGTTGTCGCTGCGCCGGCCTCCGAAGATGAGGAAGCGCAGCCCCATGTCGGAGATGAGCGCCACGACGCCCACCATGATCACGGCGAGGGTCGACACGAGGATGTCGTAGTTCTTGATGTGGCTGAGCTCGTGGGCCAGGACGCCCTCGAGCTCGATGCGGTTCATCTTGGCGAGCAGGCCGGTGGTGACGGCGACGGCGGCGTGCTTGGGATCGCGACCGGTCGCGAAGGCGTTCGGCGCGGGGTCATCGATGATGTACAGCCGAGGCTTGGGCAGACCGCTCGCGATGCAGAGCCCCTCGACCAGGTTGTACAGCCGGGCGTACTCCTCCGGATCGGCGGGCCGGGCCCGGTTGACCCGCAGCGCGACCTTGTCGGAGTTCCAGTAGCTGCCCATGGCCATCGCCACGGCCAGCACGAACGCGAAGAAGACACCGACCCACCCGAAGTCGAACAGGAACGACATCGCCACGCCGACGGCGGTGACGAGCAGGATGAAGATGGCGATCAGCGCGAGGGACTTGCGCTTGTTCTGGTTGACCTGGTCGTACAGGGGAAATCCTTGGTGTTCGGCCCGATGGAGGGAAGGTCAGCGCGCTGCGGCGCGTCAGAACTCGACCTTCACCGGCCCCTTCGACTCGTCGTCAGCCTCGAAGAACTCGCGGGGCCCGAACTTGAACGGACCGGCGATCAACAGCGAAGGGAAGGTCTGGATCTTGGTGTTATACGAGTACACCTGGTCGTTGTAGTACTGCCGGGCGTAGGCGATCTTGCCCTCGGTGCCCGTCAGCTCCTCCTGCAACGCCAGGAAGTTCTGGTTCGCCTTGAGGTCCGGGTAGGCCTCGGAGACGGCGAACAACGACTTGAGCGCGCCCGAGAGCACGTTCTCGGCCTGCGCCTGGGCCTGGATCCCGTCGGCGGACACCGCCATGTTGCGAGCCTGCGTGACGCCTTCGAGGGTCTCGCGCTCGTGGGTGGCGTAGCCCTTGACCGTCTCGACGAGGTTCGGGATCAGGTCGTAGCGCCGCTTGAGCTGCACGTCGATCTGCGCCCAGGCCGCGTCGATGCGGTTCCGCAGCTTGACGAGGCCGTTGTACATCCCGATGAAGACGAGCACGAGGATTACGACGATCCCGATCAGGATCAACGCGATGAGCATCCCCAGAGCATACCGGCCGTGGTCTCTCGACCACAGGCACCTCGGCGCCCCGGCGAGCCTTCAGACCCGGGCGAGGACCTGCTCGTACAGCTCGAGGTAGCGCATCGCCAGCCCGTCCATCGAGAAGTGCGCCGCCCGCTGCTCGCCCGACAGCACGAGGGCCCGTCGGTGCGAATCGTCGGCGAGCACCTGTCGCAGCGCGGCCCCCAGCGCGGCCGCGTCGCCGGGTGGGACCAGCACCCCGTCGATGCCCGCCCGTGCGACGTTGGCGTAGCCGGTGAGGTCGCTGGCGACCACGGCCGTCTCGGCGGCCATGGCCTCGAGGAGCACGACGCCGAAGGACTCGCCACCGAGCGACGGCGCGCAGAAGACGTCGGCGCCTCGCATCCTCGACGCCTTCTCGGTCTCGGAGACCCGCCCGAGCCACTCGATGCGCTGGTCGCCCGCGACCTTGGCCCGGAGCGACGCCGTCTCGGGCCCGTCGCCCGCGATCCACAGGCGGGTCGACGACGGAAGGTCGCCCATGGCGCTGAGCAGCACCTCGAGGCCCTTTCGCGGCTCGTGACGGCCGATGAAGAAGATGGTGGGACCGCTGGTCGGCCAGGGCTCCGCCTTCTGGAACTGCTCGGTGTCGACGCCGTTGAAGACCTGGACGTACTCGCCGCCGAGCGCCTCCTTGGCCAGCACCTCGGCCTCGGCAGAGACGACGCAGCGCAGGTCGAGCTTGTTCGCCCCCCAACGCGTCAGCGGCGCGAACCAGCGGTACCCCGCGCTGACGCCCGCGGCGTGGAACGTGCCGATCAGGGGCTGCGACTTGAACACCAGGGCGGTCTGGCACGGCCCCGGGCTGAGCGGCTCGTGGAGGTGGACCACGTCGAACTGCTCGTCGCGCAGGGCGCGGATGGTCCGCAGCTGCGCGGACACGTCGGGCGCGATCGGCGCGACCGAGCCGTTGGCGGCCGTGGGGAGGCTTGCACCGAGGGGCGTGACGCTCGCATCGGGCGGTGGCCCGTCGCACGGGCCGAGGACCCGCGCGTGGTGACCGAGCTGCCGCAAGGCCCGGGCCAGCCCGAGCACCTGCCCCTGGACGCCGCCCGGAACGGACAGGCTGTAGGGGCTGATCAACCCGATGCGCACATCGGAACCTTAGGGCCGCCCGGACAGGCGCGGGGGACGCAGCGAACCGGCCGTGCGATCCGACGGGGCACCCGCGGCGTCACGACGGCAGGGACGTGAAGGCCTCCGGCCGGGGCTGCGGCTTGCCGATCGCGTCGAGCGCGTCGTAGTCGCTCGGCCAGTTCGGCTGCTGCAGGTGCCACTGGTCGGGCGCCCGCGAGATGAGCGCCTCGAGGCGCTCGGCCACCGTGGCGGTGACGCGGGCGACGTCGTCGCGCATGCGGCCGCGACGCTCCGCTTCGATCGGGCCTTCGATGACCGCGTAGTGGCCGTGACCCCGGAAGTAGATGGCACCGGAGAGCAGCGTGGCCCCCGTGCGCAGCGCCATGATCGCGGGGCCGGCGGGCATCGTGGTCATCTCGCCGAAGAAGTTCACGGGGATGCCCGTGCCCTCGATGTCGCGGTCGACGAGGAGGCAGACGACCTGGTTCGCCTTCAGCGCACGCAGGACCGCCGGGCCTGCGTCGGGACCGAGCACCACGATGTTCATGCCGAGCTCGGCCCGGAAGCCGGTCATGAACTCGAGCAGCTCGGGAGGCTCGACGGACTCGACCACCACCGTGATCGGCTCGTTCGCGACCCGGGCCATCCAGAAGCCCGCCCACTCCCATCCGCCGAGGTGCGGGAGCGCGAGCACGACGCCCTTGCCGCGCCGGAGACCGTCGAGGATGTTGCCGTACCCCTCGTACGCGAACTCCGCGTCGATGGCCGGCGGATCGATGTCGCGCAGGCGGAAGCTCTCGATCCAGTAGCGGGTGTACAGGCGGAACGTCTCGAGCGTCGCCCGTTCGAGCGCGACGCCCTCGAGGTCGGGGCGGACGCGCCGGAGGTGGCGTGCCACGAGCATCCGACGTTCCTTCGAGGCGCGCATCGCTCCCCAGCTCGCAGCCCGCCCGATCGCGTCGATCACCGGCTCCGGCAGGGCGCGGGAGATGTCCGATGCGGTGCGGTAGGCAGTGGAGACCGGTTCGAGAGGCACGGACGCGTCCGATCAGGCCGTGGACGCTGCGGGACGAGCGGGAGCGTGGAGGGCCGGGACGGTCACTCGCCGCGATCGCGACGACGTGCCGACCACGCCGACGTCGTGCCGGCGCCGCGGGTGCGGCGGGGGGCCCGGGTGCTTCGACGGCGGTTGCGACGGCTCTGGCGGGCCATCGCCACCGGCGGCTCGCTGCTGGCCTGCTTCCACACCTTGACGAACCGCTGCCCGGCGGTGAACACGGTGCCGGCGAGCATGACCCACAGGATGGCCATGAGGAGCGGATCGAAGAGCAGTCCGATGCCGATGCACACGAGGCGCTCGGCGCGCTCCATGACGCCGCCCTTGGCGTCGAACCCGAGGGCCTCGGCCTTGGCGCGCTCGTAGGAGATGAGCATGGACATGGCGAGGACGGCGAGCGGGAGCACCGGCGCGTAGCCGCCCTGGGTGTCGGCGAGGTACCACGCGATGCCGCCCATGAGGAACGCATCGGACACGCGGTCCATGACCGAGTCGAAGAAGGCGCCGCGCTTCGAGGCCGTGCCGGACGCCTTGGCGACGGCGCCGTCGAGGACGTCGGGCATCGCGGTGAGCACGAGGAAGACGAATCCGAGGCGGAGGTGACCGGCGCCGATCGAGACGGCGGCCGCCACGCTCATGAGCCCACCGAGTGCCGTGAGGTGGTCGGCGGTGATCCCGGCGCGGCGCAGCTTGAGGCCGACGGGCCGCAGTCCAGCCTCGAAATTGCTCCGCCAGTGACCGTCCAGCATTCGGACTCCTCAGGCCGGCCCACTTCGCCGACCGCGCGTCGACCCGGGTGGCCAACGACGTCCCGCGAGACTACCAGCGCCTCCCGGGCGAACCCCGCATGAGGCCGCTCCCACGGGTCAGATCCCCGTCAGAGTCGAAGATCTGGTCCCCGGTCCGGCCCCGCTTGGAGAACGGCTGGGGAACGACTGGAGAACGCCTGGAGAACCGGCGGGGCGACCGCCGGGGCGGTGGTGCCTGACCCGCTCCGGACCCGCCGCGGAAGCGAGGACCGGCGCGCTACCGTGCCCCGCATGGCCGGACTCGACCTCTCCCGCATGGCTCCCGGCGATGCCGAGACCGCACTCCGGTCCTACCCCCGGCGGTACGCCGACGTGTTCGCCGCCCGCGACGGCGAGGACATCGACGAGGTGGCCCAGCGCAACGGCGCCAATGGGGTCAGTGCGATCGAGATCGTGTCCGACCTGACCCGCACGTGGGCCCTGCTCCGCGACGGCGTCAACCGCATCGTCACCACCGACACGCCGGTCCTGCACGCCGGCGTGATCGACGCGACCGAGCGGGTCTGGCCCGACATGCCCCCACAGCCCGTCGCCGTCGCGCTCGACCTCCTCGCCGACGAAGCCGTCGCCTTCGCCGACCTGGTCGGGCGGGTGTCGCTCGAGAACTGGGCCCGGACGGCGTCGGTCGCCGACAGCACCGGTGTCACGACCGTCAGCGCCCTCGACCTGCTGCGCGACGCCGTGCGCATCGGCCACGACGGCCTCGACACGACCGCGCACGCCCTCCGATCAGCCCGGGCCTGAACCCGCGCAGGTGAACCCGCGCGAGTGAACCGTCAGGTCCGAGGAGTCAGGTCCGACCAGTCCTCGGGGTTCTCCTCGACGAACCACTCGACGACCTCGCCGTCGACCCCGTCGATGAGCACGAGCCCACGCTGATCCGGGGGCTCCTCGGTGGAGTACAGCAGGATGCGCCAGGTGGGGCGGCTGAGCAGGCCCCGCCATCCCATCTGGGCCGACGCGTGGCCCACCGGGAACCCGACGGTGCGGGTCGCGACGACCAGGGCGTCGCGCTCGTCGACGTCGAGGTTCCAACCGGTGATGAAGCTGTAGGCACCGATGAGGACCAGTCCCCCGGCGGCCCAGAGGAACCCGGTGTTCACGAGCACGGAGTCGCCGCCGGTGAGGGCGTAGGCGAGCACGCACACCGCAGCGATGCCCCAGTAGATGAACGCGGGGATCCGGCGCCGGTTGTTGTTCGGGAACAGGTACGGACCGACGTAGCCGTGGGCCTGGAGGTCGTCGGGCAGCGCGTCTCGGATCTCCTCGTCGGACAGCGCGCTCGTGGGCTGCTCGTCAGGCGTGTCGGTCGGATCCTGCTCGTCTGCCATCGGGCTCGACGGTAGCGGTCACGTGCCGAAGCGACCCAACCCGACCCGCTCCCCCACCACCCACCTCGTCGCGTGCGTGCACACCAACGCTCAACGTTCACCAACACGCAAACGACGGCCGACACCCCCGCCGCCGTACCACCCACCTCGTCGCGTGCGTGCACAGCAACGCGCAACGTTCACCAACACGCAAACGACGGCCGACACCCCCGCCGCCGCACCACCCACCTCGTCGCGTGCGTGCACACCAACGCTCAACGTTGACCAACACGCAAACGACGGTGGGGGCGCCGAAGCGCCAGCGGTCAGGCAGTCAGGCGGTCGGCCAGGCGGCGCGGAGCTTGGCCCAGCAGTCACCCAGCGACTCGGGCAGCACGCGCGTCTCCGCCACCGACGTCATGAAGTTGGTGTCGCCGTCCCAGCGAGGCAGGACGTGCACGTGGAGGTGATCGGGCACCCCCGCTCCCCCGGCTGATCCGAGGTTCATCCCGAGGTTCACGCCGTCACAGCGATACGCGGCCTTGAGCGCCACGACGGCGTCGCGCACCAGCTGCCACAGCTCGACCTGCTCCTCGGCCGTCAGGCCCTCGACGTCGGGCTCGGCCCGGTTGGGCAACACCAGCATGTGGCCGTTCGTGTACGGGAACGCGTTGAGGACCACCGAGCAGGTGGTGCCCCGGTGGACGACGTAGGACTCGTCGTCGGGCAGACCGCTCGTCAGGATCCGTTCGAACAGCGATCCGGACGAGTCGGGGGCGAGCTGCGCCGCGTCCTCGGTGACCGCGGTGATGTAGGTGCTGCGCCAGCCCGCCCAGAGGTGGTCGAGACCGCTCATCGCGGCAGGCGAGCGTCGGCGGGCCGCTGCTGCGAGCCCGCTCGGTCAGGCATGGGAGGTGACCTCGTCGCGCAGCCGGGCGACGAAGTCGTCGACCGACACGTCGCGCTCGACGTCGCCGCCACGGGGGTTCACGCCGACCGTGCCGTGCTCGACGTCGTCGTCGCCGACGACGAGCACGTAGGGCAGCTTCTCGAGCTTGGCCCGACGGATGCGCTGACCGAGCGGCTCGTTGGCGTCGACCACATCGGCCCGGAAGCCGGCGTCCTTCAACTGGGCGACCAGGCCGTGGGCGTAGTCGTCGTGGTCGTCCTTTCCAGCACAGTGGGATCCGAAGCTTGGAATTCACGTGACTTGAAGTCGCGGC
>JADMIO012726919.1_pt1 | contig 69053 bp, 65 predicted proteins | sample 8958161 | NCBI WGS metagenome assembly JADMIO01 (sample SAMN16585339, study PRJNA669376) | soil metagenome | isolation source: Crop rotation soil | place: USA: Cullars Rotation, Alabama | collected 2011 | reverse complement strand
CTTTCCCTGAGCAGCTGACCGCCTCGAACGGCGCGTCCGCCACGATCGAGAGTCTCGGCTTCTTCGCCGGCCCGGCCATCGGAGCACTCCTGCTCACCGTCGCTGACGTCGAGACGGTGTTCCTGCTCGACGCTGCGACCTTCGTCTGGTCGGCATTGCTGGTCTGGGGTGTCCGGCCACGAGCCGCCGACGACGGTGGCGCAACGGGAGACGACGAAGATGAGGAGGGGAAGCAGGGAGCGATCGCCGAGATGCTGGCAGGGTTCAGCACGATCGGCCGGAACCGCGACCTGCTTCTCGTTGCGTTCCTGATGGCTGCCCAGACGCTCATCGCCGGCGCCATGGCAGTGTTCGTCGTGGTCCTCGCCGTCGATGTGCTCGAGACCGGGCCCAAGGGCGTGGGCTACCTCGACTCCGCCTTCGGTGTGGGCGCGATCATCGGCGGTTTCGTCGCCATCGGGCGCGCGTCGAGGAACAAGCTCGCCACGGACTTCGTCGTCGGGATCATCCTGTGGTCGCTTCCCCTCCTGGCCATCACCTGGCAGCCCATCGTGGGCATCGTGTTCGCAGCCGTCGTGCTCATGGGCTTCGGCAACCCGCTCGTCGACGTGAACTTCTACACCATCGTGCAGCGGATCACGCCCGACAGAGTGATGGGCCGGGTCTTCGGGGCCTTCGAGGGCCTCCTGATCGGGACGATGGCGCTCGGTGCCGCACTGATGCCAGTGGCGATCGACCAGTTGGGCCTGCGCGGCGGCCTCGCCGCCCTGGCCTTGGTCGTTGGCGTGCCGGCCTTGCTGCTCGTGCCTGCGTGCTTGAGGCTGGACACGAAGCTGCGTCCACCGGACGGGCTCGACCTGCTCCGGGCGATCCCGATGTTCGCACCGCTCGGACCCGCCAAGCTCGAGTCGCTTGCGCGCCAGCTCGAGCGGGTCACCCTCCCGGCCGGCTATGCCGTGCTCCGCGAGGGCGAGGACTCCGACCGCTTCTACGTCATCGAGTCGGGCGGCGTCGACGTGACCCACGAGGGCGCTGTCCTGCGGCACGAGGCCCGCGGGGAGTTCTTCGGGGAGATCGGCCTGCTCCGCGACGTGCCGCGCACGGCGAACGTCACGACCACCGAAGAGACCGTGCTGCTCACGCTCAGCAGGGCCGCCTTCCTCGGGGCGCTCTCCGGGAGTGATGAGTCGCAGGTCGCCGCCGACGCCATCATCGCTCGTAGGCTGGCTGCGTGACCGGTACGAGCACGTGTGGCTCCTGCGGTGCCACCCTGCTCGTCGACGGGGCCCGCTTCTGTCATGAATGCGGCGCACCGACGGTCGCGCACTGTGTCGCCTGCAACGAGCCGCTCGTGCCGTCGTCGGCGAAGTTCTGCAGCGAATGCGGGGCCGCCCAGCAAGCGGCTTCTGGCGCTGTCCGCACCACCCCCACGGCGACGCCGCCGGTCACCATCACCCGCGCTGCCGCCGAGCGACGCATCACCAGTGTGCTGTTCGGTGACCTCGTCGGGTTCACGACGATGTCCGAGGCGCGTGACCAGGAGGAGATGCGCGAGCTGCTCTCGAGGTTCTTCGACAGCTGTCGCCAGATCGTCGGACGCTACGGCGGCACGATCGAGAAGTTCATCGGCGACGCGGTCATGGCCGTGTGGGGAGTCCCGACCGCCCACGAGGACGATGCCGAGCGCGCCGTACGCGCCGGCATGGAGCTGACCCGGATGGTGGCCGACCTCGGTGAGGACGTCGGAGTCACGGGTTTGGCGATGAGGGTCGGGATCGTGACGGGTGAGGTCGCCGTCACGATCGGGGCGGAGCAGCAGGGCATGGTCGCGGGTGACGCCGTCAACACGGCTTCTCGGGTCCAGTCCGCGGCCGCTCCTGGTGAGGTGTGGGTCGACGAGACAACGAAGCTGCTCACCGCTGCCGCTATCTCCTACCAGGATGTCGGCAGCCATGCCCTCAAGGGCAAGGCGGAGCCGATCGCGCTCTGGTCCGCTCGGGCTGTGGTCGCATCCATCGGTGGCGCCTCCCGGGCCGACGGGCTCGAGGCGCCCTTCGTAGGGCGCGACCGTGAGCTGCGACTGGTCAAGGAGCTGTTCCACTCAACAGCAGAGAACAGCCGGGCTGCCTTGCTGGTCATCGACGGCGAGCCCGGAGTCGGCAAGAGCCGTCTCGGCTGGGAGTTCTTCAAGTACGTCGACGGCCTCTCGGCCGACACGTTCTGGCACCAAGGTCGCTGTCTTGCGTATGGCGAAGGGGTGGCCTTCTGGGCTCTCGCGGAAGCGGTGCGGCTGCGTCTGGTACGGCTGGCCGAGCTCGACGACGACGAAGGGGTCGACGCGGCCGACCTGGTCGCTGACGGCCTGGCGGCGCTGGAGACGGGCGCAGACGAGCGGGCTTGGCTAGGCCCCAGAGTCGGTGCGCTGCTGGGCGGTGGCGCGATCGGCACTTTCGGGCGCGAGGAGCTGTTCGCAGCCTGGGTGACCTTCTTCGAGCGCGTCAGCGCCGGCACGGAGGTCGTCCTCCTCGTCGATGACGCGCACCATGCTGACGAGGGTCTCCTCGCCTTCGTCGAGTACCTCTTGGAGTCGGCCACCTTCCCGTGCATGGTGGTCCTCCTGACGCGCCCCGGACTGCTGGAACGGCGTCCGGCGCTCGCGACGAACAGGCGGGCCGCCGTTCTTCACCTCCCGGAGCTCGAGCAGAGGGACATGACAGCTCTGGTGAACGGGCTGGTGACGGGTTTGTCGGACGACGTCTCGGCGGCCCTTGTTGCCCGAGCCGAGGGCGTGCCGCTCTACGCCGTGGAGACCGTGCGCTCTCTGATCGACCGCGACCTCGTCATCCCCCGTGGGGGGCATTACGTCCTCGCGAAGGACGATCTGGACCTCGCGGCGATCGGGGCCCCAGCCTCCCTGCAGACGCTGATCGCGGCACGCCTCGACGCGCTGTCGGTGGAGCAACGCTATGTGGTCAACGAAGGCAGCATCCTGGGCACGACGTTCGGCGCGGCCGCCCTTGGTGCCCTCTGTCCAGGGATCGATGTCGACGCAGCGGTGACGGAACTGATCCGACTCCAGATCCTGACCAAGGACACCAACCGCTTGAGCGTCGAGTTCGGTCAGCTCAAGTTCGTGCAGTCGGTCGTGCGCCAGGTGGCCTATGCGACCCTGTCCCGTCGTGACCGCAAGGCCGGCCACTTGGCGGCTGCGCGATATCTGCAGTCGGCCGTGGACCCTGGTACCGAGCTCGACGCAGTGATCGCCCAGCACTACATCGACGCGAAGGACGCCATGCCGGGCGAGCCGGACGTGACCGAGCTCGAGAAGGCGGCGGTCACGCTGCTGCTGACGGCTGCCGACCGTGCCATGGGTCTCGGGGTGCCCGAAGACGCCTCGGCACACCTGACCACTGCGCTCGCACACAGCAGCGAGACCGAGCTGCGCGCCGACGTACAGCGTCGTCTGGCCCGCGCGAAGCTCGAGATGGGGGAGTGGCCGGAAGCCATCGCCAACGCCGAGGCCGCGACCGCCGCCTTCGACCGGCTCGGTGACGAGGTCTCGGCCGGACGCAGCGCGGCGACCTGGGCGCGCGCCGTGTCGCTGGCGGGTGACCCGGCCCGTGGGATGGAGTTGGCCCAAGGGCGCTTCGACGCACTCCGGATGCGCGAGGACGGCGCCCAGGCCGCACTCGAGCTGGGCAACGCCCTGAGCAACGCCCAGGCCGGCGTCGGGATGGATCTCCGGGAGATCTCCGACATCCGCATGCGCCTGGCCGACTCGCTGGGTGATGCCGGCGAGCTCGCCGACTCGTTGGCGAGCCTGAGCATGCACTACGCCAACACTGGGGCGCCGTGGGTGGCCAGGCTGCTCCAGCAGGCTGGCAACACCCTGGCGCGCGAGCACGAGCTCTCGGCGCCGCTGGCCCGGTCGCTGGTCAACATGACCGCCGACCGCATCGGCATCAACCTGACTGAAGCAGTGCGCGTGGCGCGCGAGGCGATCGTCGTCGCTACCCGCGCCGGCGGTCGGACCTTGATGGCGTTCGCCCAGGGCAACGCCGCGATCGCCCTCCAGGCAGCCGGGAGCTGGACCGAGCTCGACGAGGTGATGGCCGACGCCGAGGCCCTGCGGAACTCACCACTCGGGCCGGGCGCCTGGGCGATCGAGGCGTTGGCAGCGTTGCGCCGGGGGCTTCCGCCGCCGCCCATGCTGTCGCACGAATCCTGGACGAGCACCGCCTGGTCCGATGTCGGTTGGTACCGACTCACCGAGGCCGTGGAGGCTCTGGTCGCACGCGATCAGGCCCGAGCACTGGAGCAAGCGTCGGAGTCCGCGAAGCTGTTCCACGAGTTCGCGGGTACGTTCGACGACTTCGTCCACCCGTGGTCGCTGGCGGGTCAGCTGGCCGTGGAGCTCGAGGACATCGAGAAGCTCGATGAGCTGCTCGCCCTCGTCGACACCGGCCGCACCCACTCGCCCGCTGTCTTGGCCCACTACGCCCACCTCAGCGGCCTGCGCGCCTGGATGGGCGGTTCACCCGACGACGTCGAAGCGTTGCTGCGCGATGCGATCGAGCGGTTCGACGCATGGGGCTCGCCCGTGTCGCGCGCACGAGCACAGACAGACCTCGGACGCTGGCTCGAAAGCCAAGCCCGCGACGATGAGGGCATGTTGGCGGCTGCTCGCACAACGCTCACCGAGCTCGGCGCAGCCCAACTACTCGCGCAGCTCGACGGGCAGCTCGAGGCGCAGTAGCACTCTGGAAGAGTGAGCGCATGCCCAGTGCACTGCCCGAAGGCGACGTGGCTCCGCAGTCCGGGGAACTGCCTGACTCGGCACTGGCCGGATTCGGATCGCGTGCTTTCGGTTTCTACGTGCACGTGCCCTTCTGCAGCGTCCGCTGCGGCTACTGCGACTTCAACACCTACACGGCGGCGGAGCTCGGTGGCGGCGCCTCCCGGGGGACGTACGCCGACACGGCGGTCGCCGAGGTTCGGTTCGCGCAGCGGGTCGTGCCCCGCGCCGAGGTGTCGACGGTCTTCTTCGGTGGCGGCACGCCCACGTTGCTCCCACCCTCGGACCTGGCGCGCATCCTGAGGTCGGTCGACGACGGGTTCGGCCTCGCCATTGACGCCGAGGTGACCACCGAGTCGAACCCCGACTCGGTCACCCAGGAGGACCTGCAACGGCTCCGGGAGAGCGGGGTCAACCGGATCTCCTTCGGCATGCAGTCGTCGGTACATCACGTCCTCCGCACGCTGGACCGGACGCACGACCCGGACCGCGTGCCCCGAGTCGTCACCTGGGCGCGCGAGGCCGGCTTCGAGAAGATCAGCCTCGACCTGATCTACGGAACGCCGGGGGAGTCGCTCGACGACTGGCGGGTGTCGCTCGACGCCGCCCTCGCGTGCGAGCCGGACCATGTCTCGGCGTACGCCCTGATCGTGGAGGACGGCACCCAGCTCGCGCGGCGCGTGCGCCGAGGTGAGCTTTCCGCTCCCGACGATGACGACCTGGCCGACAAGTACCTGCTGGCAGACGAGGTGCTGGGCAAGGCCGGGCTGAGCTGGTACGAGGTCTCCAACTGGGCGAGCTCAGCCGAGCAGTGGTGCCGGCACAACCTGCTCTACTGGCGCGGCGGCGACTGGTGGGGGATCGGGCCAGGGGCGCACTCGCACGTCGGCGGTGTGCGTTGGTGGAACGTGAAGCATCCAGTCGCGTACGCCGAGAGCGTCGCTGCAGGCGTGAGCCCGGCGCAAGCGCGGGAGGTGCTGGACGCCGAGACACGTCGGGTCGAGCGGATCCTGCTGGAGACCCGGCTGGTCGAGGGGCTCGACACCGGACTGCTCACTGCCGAGGGGCGCAGCTGGCTGCCCGACCTGGTCACCGGGGGACTGATCGAGGACGACGCCGGCACTGTCCTCCTGACGTCCCGGGGCCGGCTGATGGCCGATGCGGTGGTGCGAGACCTGGTGGGTTAGCTCACCATGCGAATGCAGAGTGGATACCGGTAGTCCTCGCCGTTCGCGGCCTTGATGATCGCCATGATCCCGAACACGAACATCGCCACGACCAGTGCGATGGTGGTGAGGATGCCGATGATCACGAAGATCAGGATGATCGAGACGACGAAGTAGATCATCAGGGAGATCTGCCAGTTCAGCGCCTCGACCGCGTGCCGGCGTACGAACGGCGAGTCCTTGCCCTTGGTCAGCATCACCACCAGGGGAACGATGAAGCCACCCACGACGAAGCCGCCGTGCGAGAGCCACGCCCACAGCTTCTCGTCGGAGTTCGGCGGAAAACCTTGCGCCGAGCCCGGCTGCGCCACTGCCTGTCCCGCCATCGGGGCTGGAGGAGCGTAGGACGGTGGAGGCGGTGGCGGAGGCAGCGGTTGCTCGGCCTGCGCCTGAGGATCCTCGGGTGTCGGGCTGGTCATCGGGTTCTCCCCTCCGAGCGGTGGTCTCGCTCGACTCTAGAGGTCTCAGACGGTCTGGGTCACGAAGTCGATGAGCTCCTCCACGCGCCCGAGAAGCTCGGTCTCGAGGTCGCCGTAGTCCCGGACACCGCCGAGGATGTGCTTCCAGGCGCGAGCGATGTCGGCCTGCTCGCGGTGCGGCCAGCCCCACGCCTGGCACACGCCCTTCTTCCAGTCGGTGCCGCGCGGCACGGTGGGCCAGGCGTCCTTGCCGAAGCGCTGCGGCTTCACCGCCTGCCAGATGTCGATGTAGGGATGCCCCACGATCAGCACGTGCTGGCCGTGCGGACTCTTGCGCACGTCTGCGGCGATGCGGCTCTCCTTCGAGCCGGGAACGAGGTGGTCGACCAGCACGCCGACACGTCTCTCAGGGCCGGGCCGGAAGTCGGCGAGCTGTGCGCCGAGGTCGTCGACGCCGTCGAGGTACTCCACGACGACGCCCTCGATCCGGAGGTCGTCACCCCAGACCTTCTCGACCAGCTCGGCGTCATGGCGTCCCTCGACGAAGATCCGGCTCGCCCGGGCCACCCGCGCTGTGGTGCCAGGCACGGCCACCGACCCGCTGGCGGTGCGCGTTGCTGCGGCCGGCCCGGCTCGCGTCGGGGCCTTGAGGATCACCGGAACGCCTTCGAGCAGGAACCCGGGGCCGAGCTCGAAGGTCTTCTGCCGTCCCCGCCGGTCCTCGAGCACCACGGTGCCGAGGTCGCGTTCGACCCTCACGATCTCCCCGCACCAGTCCGTGGTCACCTCCTCGACCACGAGACCCAGGTCCGCGTCGATCTCCACTGCTCGCCCCCGCCGCGGCGCACGCCAGTCGGTGGAGAGCACGTCCGGGCCGTAGCGATCGAGCATCTCGCCACGGTAGGCGCTGAGGCCGGGCTACGGCCGCTTGCGGGGCGCGTGTCGATGGCTCCGGCCCGGAGAAAATTACCCTTGGCGAGCGACTGTTGCCGATATATCGTGACCGTATCGCGACTGTTCTCGAAGGGAGAGGCGATCATGGGGCGACATGGGTGGGGCGGCAACTGGGACCAGCACTGGAGCGGTGGTCAGGCCTGGCGGCACAGCGGGCCGCCGCCGTGGGTGCAGGGGCTGATCGGACTGGCGCAGGCCGGTGGGCAGGCCGCTGCTCGTGGACCTCGCGTGCGCCGCGGCGACGTCCGCACCGCGATTCTGGACGTCCTCGCCGTCGAGCCGATGAACGGCTACCAGATCATCCAGCAGATCGCCGAACGTAGCGGCGGGGCCTGGAAGCCCAGCCCCGGCTCGGTGTACCCGACGGTGCAGCAGCTGGAGGACGAGGGACTGGTCGAAGGGATCAGCGAGGCGGGAGGGCGGCGGCTGCTGCAGCTGACCGAGTCCGGTCGGCGGTACGTCGAGGAGCACCCCGAGGAGCTTGCGGACACCTGGCGCCCTTTCTCGGAGGGCGAGGACCCGCAGGAGACCCACGACCTGAAGCCGGTCATCGGGCAGGTGATGGCAGCGGTGTGGCAGGTCGTGGTCTCGGGGACTCGCCAGCAGCAGGCGGAGGCGGCGGAGATCTTGGCCGATACGCGCAAGAGGCTCTACGGACTCCTGGCAGACGGGGACCCGGAGGAGAGCCGATGAGCACCACCGACTACCGGATCGGCGACGCGGAGCGCGAGCAGGCGGTGAGCTCGCTCGGCGAGCACTACCTCGCGGGCCGTCTGACCAAGGAGGAGTACGACGAGCGCGCAGATGCCGCGTGGACTGCGAAGACGGCCTCAGCGCTGGCCCCGCTGTTCCGCGACCTGCCACCGCTGCATCGCCAGGCCGTGAGCAGCATGCCCTCGTCAACCAGGTCACCGTCAGCGCTGCGCCCTCGGCGATCAGCCCGGCGGCGGCCCATGTTCCCGGTCTTCCCGGTGGTCGCGCTGTTCGTCTTCCTCCTGGTGGTCACGCCACTGCACATGCCGTGGTGGGCGTGGCTGGTCTTCCTGTGGCTGTGGTTCAGCGGTGGCCTCGCGTTCCTCTCACGAGGTTTCCGCCACCGATGGGGTCCCCGCTAGATCAGCGGCAGCTGACGCGCCGACCGAGGCAGGTGGGCATAGCCGAGGCGCACGGCATGCTCGAGAACGCCGCGATCGTAGGGCCAGTCGGCCGCCGCCAGTGCCTCCTCGAGGGGTACGCCGCGCGAGGCCAGGTCGCGGATCGTCTCGGCCACGACACCCTGGTCGGCCCGCTGCTGCGCGACGTACGCCGTGTCGACGGGGGTGCCATGACCCGGTACCACCACGGTCCCTGCGCCGACCAGCTCGGCGAGCAGGTCGAGCGTCGCCGGCCACTCCAGCGGGAAGCTGTCCGGGCCGTACGCCGGGGCCGCACCCTGCTCGACGAGATCACCGGCAAGCAGCACGTCAGCGTCGGCGATGCGGACCACGACGTCGCCGGCGGTGTGTCCGCGGCCGGGGTGCAGCAGCTCGACCAGCCGGTCCCCGAGGTCGATCGCGGCGACGGAGGAGAACGGCTGGTCGGGGAGCACGACGTCGGCCAGGGTCCGCATCGCCTCGATCGCGTCCTCGTGTGCATGGACGGGCGCAGAGAACGCCGCATTGCCCAGGACGTGGTCCCAGTGGTCATGGGTGTTCACCACGGCGACCACCTCGCCAGGGAGCCGCGAGGAGAGGGCACGCGCTGCCGCAACCGACCACAGCGTGTCGACCACGACCAGGCCGCGCTCGCCGCCCACCACCACGACGTTGACGCCGTTGGGGATGTAGGGGTGCTCATGACGTGCGACCCAAACCCGCGCAGCGACCTCTTCCACGTCCCCGACCCTAGTAGCATTGGCACTCAAGAGCCGGGAGTGCCAACGAGCTGGAGGTGAGCATGGTCGAGGACCGCAAGCTCGCCGTCCTGCGTGCGATCGTGGAGGACTACGTGTCCACCCAGGAGCCGGTCGGCTCCAAGGCGCTGGTCGAACGGCACCAGCTCGGCGTCTCCCCGGCCACGATCCGCAACGACATGGCTTCGCTGGAGGAGGAGGGGCTGATCGCCCAGCCACACACCAGCGCAGGCAGAGTGCCTACGGACAAGGGCTACCGGCTCTTCGTGGACCGGCTGAGCCAGGTCAAGCCGCTCAGTGCCGCCGAGAAGCGGGCTATCGCGACTCTGCTCGAAGGCGCGGTCGACCTCGACGACGTGGTGCAGCGCAGTGTGCGGCTCCTCGCGCAGCTCACCCGACAGGTCGCCATCGTGCAGTACCCCGTGCTCTCGCGCTCCAGCGTCCGGCACATCGAGCTGGTCACCTTGAGCAGCACCCGTCTGCTGCTGGTGCTGATCCTGTCCACCGGCCGCGTCGAGCAGCGCATCGTGGAGGTGCCCGAGCCGCTCACGGACGATCACGTCGCACTGCTCCGCACGCGACTGAACCAGGCGGTCGTCGGCGAACGGCTGGTCGATGCCGCCGAGCAGCTCGCCCGCTTGCCCGAGGCCTCTGCGCCGGACGAGCGGACTGCCGTGTCACTGACCGTGGCTTCGCTGGTGTCGGCCATCAGCGACCACCGCTCGGACGAGCGCGTCGTGGTCGGCGGAACGGCCAACCTCGCCCAGTTCGGAGACGGCTTCGAGGTCTCACTTCGGCCGCTGCTCGAGGCCCTCGAGGAGCACGTCGTCCTCCTCAAGCTCCTCGGTGAGGCCACGTCACCATCGACGGTGACGGTGCGTATCGGGGCCGAGGTCCCCTACGAGGGCCTAGGGGGGACGTCCGTGGTCGCGACCGGCTACGGGCCCGCCGACGAAGCCTTCGGGACGCTCGGCATCGTCGGACCGACCCGCATGGACTACCCAGGGACCATGGGCAGTGTGCGCGCCGTGGCGCGCTACCTGTCCAAGATCCTCGACGAAGGATGACGAACAGATCGTGAGCCAGGACCCCTACGAGACCCTGGGTGTGCCCCGGGACGCCGACGCGGAGACCATCAAGAAGGCCTACCGCAAGCTGGCTCGTCAGCTCCACCCCGACGTCAACCCGGACCCGGCCACCCAGGAGCGCTTCAAGGACGTCACCCGGGCCTACGAGGTCCTCAGCGACCCGGAGAAGCGCCGCATGTTCGACCTGGGGGGCGACCCGTTCGCCGGGGCGGGCGGGTTCGGCGGGGCCGGTGCCGGGTTCTCCTTCACCGACATCATGGATGCCTTCTTCGGCGGCGGCGGCACAGGTGGTGGCGGAAGCCGTGGCCCCCGGTCCCGGGTACGCCGTGGCCAGGACGCCTTGATCAACCTCGACATCGACCTCGCCGAGGCGGCGTTCGGCACGACCCGGGAGATCAAGGTCGACACGGCAGTGCTCTGCAACGTGTGCACGGGCAGTGGGGCCGCGCCGGGCTCTCGGCCCGTTCCCTGCGAGACGTGCCAGGGGAGGGGCGAGGTCTTCCAGACGCAGCGCTCGTTCCTCGGCGAGATCCGCACCCTTCGCCCCTGCGCCGCCTGCCGCGGCTACGGCACGATCATCCCGGACCCCTGCCGGGAGTGTGCCGGCGACGGACGCGTCCGGTCGCGGCGTTCCCTCCACGTGAAGATCCCGCCGGGGGTCGACGCGGGCACGCGTGTCCAGCTCGCGGAGCAGGGTGAAGTCGGGCCCGGTGGCGGTCCGCCCGGGGATCTCTACGTCGAGCTCCGTGTCAACCGGCATCCGGTCTTCGAGCGCCAGGGCCGCAATCTGCACGCGTCCGTCACGATCCCGATGACCGCTGCCGCGCTCGGCACCTCGGTGAGCCTTCCCACCCTGGAAGCCGATCTCGAGGGCCACGACGGCGACGCGAGCGTCCCGCTGGAGATCAGGCCCGGGACGCAGTCCGGCTCCGAGATCGTGATCCCCGGCCTCGGCATCCCCGCGCTGCGCGGCGCCGGGCGCGGGGACGTCATCGTCCAGGTGCTGGTGGAGACGCCAACCAGGCTCGACGAGCGGCAGGAGGAGCTGCTTCGCGAGCTCGCCGCCCTGCGCGACGAGACCCAGCCCGAGGCGAGCTTCGGGGCTCGCAGCAAGTCGGTCTTCGACCGACTCCGGGACGCCTTCGGACAGCGATGACACCCACATGACGCTGCCCACGTTCGTCCACGACGAGGTGGGCACTGCGGCCGCGGGAGACACGCTCAGGCTCGACGGTCCCGAAGGTCATCACGCCGTGACGGTGCGCCGGATCCGAGTGGGCGAGCAGATCGCCGTCACGAACGGAGCCGGGACCACTGCCATCGTGACCGTCACCAGTCTGGGCAAGAGCGCTTTGGAGGCAACGGTCGACTCGGTGGAGACCAGCCCGAGGGAAGCGCCGACCGTCGTCGTCGTGCAGGCGATCCCCAAGGGAGAGCGCGGCGAGCTCGCGGTCGAGATGCTCACCGAGGTCGGCGTCGACGTCATCGTGCCGTGGGCGGCGGACAGGTCGGTCTCGGTCTGGCGTGGGGAGAGGGCCGAGAAGTCGCTCGCGAAGTGGCGCTCCGCCGCCCGCGAGGCGGCCAAGCAGGCACGCCGTTCCTGGTTCCCCGAGGTCACCAGTCCGGCTTCGACCGACGACGTCGCGAAGCTGCTCGAGAAGGCGGGAGTACCCGTGGTGCTCCATGAGGCGGCCTCCGGTCCGCTCGCCGACATCCCGATCCCAGGGCGTGCCGAGATCGTGATCGTCGTCGGCCCCGAGGGCGGCATCAGTGACGAGGAGCTGGCCACGTTCGCCGCGGCTGGTGCGGAACCGGTACGCATGGGGTCGTCGGTGCTGCGGTCCTGGGAAAGCCGGCGCCCCGCCGGCCCTAGTCGTCTCGCTCGATGGTGTCGGGGTCCACGACGACAGGCCGCAGTCGCGCCCACGCGACGAACAGTCCGGCCACCACGATCAGCCCGATACCCGTCCACAGGTTCACGTTGACCCCCGCCGACCGGTCGATCTCTGCATCGTCGGTGCCGACCGCGCCCACGAGGATCAGAACGACGCCGTAGACGCCGAGCAGCATCGCGATGATGGTCCGGATGTCGAAGACTCCGGCCTTGTGCGGCCGCTCCTGCTCGCTGCTCATGACTCTCTCCTCATCGTGGTGCACATCATGACCCTCACCAGAACGCCACGTTCAGGACGACGACGAGCGCCAGGGCGACTCCCGCCAGCTTGGTGGGCTGCTGGTACCACGGCAGCGACTCGAGCTCCGGGTCACGCCGCGCGGTGCGCGCGTAGACCAGGCCGTCGAGCTCCGACTCGGCCTTCGGTCGCGTGACGAGCGACACCGCGACGGACACGAGGATGTCGACCACGAAGGCCGCGCCTGCGGCGACGAAGCTGGCGCCCTGGCCGGACAGCGAGAGCGCTCCGGTCGACAGGTTTCCGAGAGCGTCCTCACTGAGGACTCCCATCGTCACCGCCGCGAGGGTGCCCGCCACGAGACCGCTCCAGCCGGCATGCGCCGTCATCCGCTTCCAGAACATGCCGAGGATGAACGTCGCGAAGAGCGGTGCGTTGAAGAACCCGAACAGCGTCTGCAGGTAGTCCATGACGTTGGAGTAGTGCGCCGCGAACGACGCAGTGCCGATCGCCACGAGCGTCGCGGCAACGGTCGCAAGTCGACCGACCCGCGTGTAGTAGTCGTCCTCCTGGTCCCTCACGACGTACGTCTGCCAGAGGTCGTAGGAGAAGACCGTGTTGAACGCGGAGATGTTGGCCGCCATGCCGGCCATGAACGACGCCAGCAGACCAGCAATGGCCAGGCCGAGCATTCCGTTGGGCAGGAGGTCGCGCATCAGGTAGAGGATCGCGTCGTTGTACGGCGCCGTCTCCGGGTTCTTCTCCTTGGCGCTGGCCAGCTCGTTGACGGTGACTGCCGCGATCATGCCAGGCACGATCACCAGGAACGGGATGAACATCTTCGGGAAGGCGCCGATGATCGGAGAGCGTCGGGCCGCCGACATGGACGACGACGCCATCGCACGCTGGACCTCGACGAAGTTCGTCGTCCAGTAGCCGAACGAGAGCACGAAGCCCAGCCCGAAGACGATCCCGACCACGGACCAGATGTCGCTGTCGAAGCCGCTGAGCGCATTGCCAGGCCAGGTCGAGAGCTGTGCTCCGCCGCCCGGGCTGTCCGAGACCTTGTCCTTGAGGCCGTCCCACCCGCCGATCTTGTGCAGAGCCACCAGGGTGAGCGGCAGCAGCGCCGCGACGATGACGAAGAACTGCAGCACCTCGTTGTAGATGGCCGCGGAGAGCCCGCCCAGGGCGGTGTAGGTGAGCACGATCGCGGCAGCGACCAGGAGGGCCACCCACAGCGGCCATCCCAGGAGTGCCTCGACGATGCTGGCCAAGAGGTACAGGTTGATGCCCGCGATAAGCAGCTGTGCGACCGCGAAGCTGATCGCGTTGACCAGATGGGCAGCAGTGCCGAATCGGCGCTTCATGAACTCCGGGACAGAGCGGACCTTCGAACCGTAGTAGAACGGCATCATCACGACACCGAGGAACAGCATCGCCGGCACGGCACCGACCCAGAAGTAGTGGAACGTGGGGACGCCGAAGTTGGCGCCGTTCGCCGACATGCCGATGATCTCGACCGCGCCGAGGTTCGCCGAGATGAACGCGAGGCCGGTGACCCACGCAGGGAGCGCGCGGCCGGAGAGGAAGAAGTCGAGACTGCTGGAGATGCTGCGGCGAGCGAGGAGTCCGATGCCGAGGACGAACGCGAAGTAGATCGCGATGAGCAGGTAGTCGACCCACTCGGCGTCGAGCTTGAGCTCGGATCCGGCCAGGGGTATCACGGCCCTCTGGTGCCCACTTGCGCAGACGCTAAGCCTGTCGTTGGAACACCTGGCTCACCGGGCGGTGGTGGCGCCTCGACGTGTCGGCACGAACCTGGCGGCGCTGACCGAAAGCTCCCTAGGGGTAGACGATGTCTCGCTGGTCGTGGTCGGGGCCGGCGCCTTCGCCTCCGGAGGGGTCGTCCTCCTGCACCACGAGCTGGTACGTCCCGGCGGGGAGGTCGGGCAACTTGAAGGAGAACGCCGACATCGTGGTGCCGTCGGCGGCGGTGGTGAAGCCCCGCTTGACGACCTTGCCGTCCTTCGAGATCTCCCACGTCACGGTCGCCTCGAACGAGAGCGCCAAGCCTGTGACCTTCGTTCCGGCCGTCACCGAGTCGCCGTTCGCCGGGCTGTCGATCCACACGTGCGCCAGCACGTCGGAGTCCGGAGCGTTCGCCAGCGGTTCGGACGTCGCGACGCCACGAATCTCGTTGACGTGCTTGCCGTTCGCAAGGAACTGCACGGGGGCACGTCCCACCTGGAGGGCGCCCTGCGCCGTGCGCATCAGCTGCTCGAGCGCGAGGCTCGCGGTGGTGTCGTCCGACGACGTCTGCAGGGCGTCGAGGTCCGACACCTGGAGGTCGATGGTCACCAGATCAGCGTTCCCGGAGACCTTGGCACTCGTCGCGAGACCTTCCCACGGAGTGTTGTAGCTGCCACCCTCCGCAGGTGGGCGGAGGGCGGACGTCACGGCGGCGCTCCCGATGTCGGGCCCGTCGGCGGGCTGGAAGACCCGGTAGAGCTGCGGGCCACGGCCGGTGTTGCCGAGGTAGTACGTCGCGACGGTGAACGTCTCGTCGGGTGTCCCGTCAGTCGGTGAAGGCGAGGGCTCGGTCGGCGTGCTGCTGGGCGGCGTGCTCGGGCCCGTGTTGTCGCGTGAGGAGTCGCCGTTGCTCACCAGCGCGAAGGCGGTGATCGTCGCGGCAGTCGCCAAGAGCGCACCCCCGGCGCCGTAGATCCACGGTCGCTTGCTGCTCATCGTGCTCACCTTCGTTCGGGATCGGATGGTGTCCAGGGCGTCGCGCGGCTCGACACCAGCGACCGCGTCGTCGAGGGTCTGGCGGATCCACTGCTCGTCGTTCATGACCGGTCCTCCAGGAGGGTGCGCAGCGACGCGGCACCGCGCGAGGCATGGCTCTTCACGGCGCCGCGAGAGATGCCCAACGTGGTGGCGATGTCCGCCTCGTCGAGATCCAGGTAGTAGCGCAGCGCGATCACCTCGCGCTGACGTTGGGGAAGTTGACGCAGGGCGTCGAGCACCCGCGTGCGTTGCTCGGAGGCGACGGCGTCGGCGTCAACACCGGGCACGACACGCAGCGGCGACCCGGCCTGCGCCGCGACGTACCTGTTCTCGACGCCACGCCTGCGCAGCACCGACCGCGACCGGTTGACGACTGCCTGCCGCAGGTAGGCCAGCCCCTTGTCCGGGTCACGCAGCGTCCGCCACTTGCCGTGCATCGCCACGAACGCGTCCTGCACGACCTCTTCGGCGGTCTGCTGGTCCCGCACGAGCAGGACGGACAGCCGAACGAGCTGCTTGAAGTGCGAGGCGTACAGCTGCTCGACCGCGTCGTCTGCATCCCACGTCGTGGAGACGGCTCCCGACCTCCTCGGTGGTGCAATCGCTGATGGCATCACGGTAGTTGCACGCACACCTCCGCCCGGGGGTTTACACGCCGGTGCCACTAGTCTCGATCTGTGACCGACTGCCTCTTCTGCAAGTTCGTCTCCGGTGAGATCGCGGCGGACGTCGTGCACGAGACCGACACCACGTTGGCGTTCCGCGACATCAACCCGCAGGCTCCGACGCACGTCCTCGTGGTGCCCAAGGCCCACCACGCGAACGCGCTGGCACTAGCCACCGCTGCACCGTCCGTCATGGCCGACCTGGTCGCTGCGGCAGGCGCGGTCGCAGAGCGGGAGGGTCTCGAGGCCGGGTACCGGCTGGTGTTCAACACCGGGCCTGAGGCCGGACAGACCGTGTTCCACGTGCACTGCCACGTGCTGGGTGGCCGTCCGATGAGCTGGCCTCCGGGCTAAAGGCGATGTGCTGGCCGGGGCACTCCCCGTAGCATGGAACGGTCCGTACCAGCGCGAACCACGGGAGGCCGGCCAGCGGGCCGTCTATGAGCAACTCATCCGACTACGGGGACCACCCCATGCACACCATCGTGGTGCCGAACAGCATCAACATGGTGTCCCTGCTCGGGCCGAAGGACGAGCACCTCGCGCTGATGGAGAAGGCGTTCGCGGCAGACATCCACGTTCGCGGCAACCAGGTCACCTTGCGCGGCGAGTCCGCTGAAGTGGCGGTCGCCGAGCGGCTCATCGACGAGCTGGTCACGATCCTGCGCACGGGCCAGGGACTGAGCCCTGAGACCGTCGAGCGGGCGATCGGCATGCTTCGTGCGGAGACGTCGGAGCGGCCGGCCGACGTGCTGTCGCTGAACATCCTGTCCAACCGCGGACGCACGATCCGGCCGAAGACGCTGAACCAGAAGCGCTACGTAGACGCGATCGACAAGCACACGATCACCTTCGGCATCGGTCCGGCCGGAACCGGCAAGACCTATCTCGCCATGGCGAAGGCCGTGCAGGCGCTGCAGTCGAAGAACGTCAACCGCATCATCCTGAGCCGGCCGGCGGTCGAGGCCGGCGAGCGGCTCGGCTTCCTCCCCGGCACGCTCACGGAGAAGATCGACCCCTATCTCCGTCCGCTGTACGACGCCCTGCACGACATGGTCGACCCGGAGTCGATCCCGAAGCTCTTGGCAGCCGGGACCGTCGAGGTCGCCCCGCTCGCGTTCCTGCGTGGTCGCTCACTGAACGACTCGTTCATCATCCTCGACGAGGCGCAGAACACCACTCCGGAGCAGATGAAGATGTTCCTGACCCGGCTGGGCTTCGGATCCAAGATCGTGGTGACCGGCGACGTCACCCAGGTCGACCTTCCCGCCGGGACGAAGAGCGGCCTGCGGGTCGTCGAGGAGATCCTCGATGACGTGCGCGACATCTCGTTCAACCGGCTGACCGCCCACGACGTGGTCAGGCACAAGCTCGTCGGCCACATCGTCGCGGCGTACGACGAGTACGAAGCGCGACTGCCTGCGGAGGTCCCAGGCATCCGCAAGGACCGCCCCGATCGAGGCACTCGATGAGAATCGCCACGCGAGCGAAGCGAGAAAAGAACCCGGACGGAGGAGGCCGCGGGCATGCGGACCGCGGCGATGGTGGCCGAGGGTCCGACATGACTTTCAGGGCCCATCTGGTTGGCTTCAGTCACTCGCTTCGAGGGTTGCCATGAGTATCGAGGTCCTCAACGAGAGCGACGCCGACGTCGAGGGGAAGCGTCTCGCCCAGCTCAGTCGCTTCGTCATGGACCGCCTCCGCGTGCACCCGCAGGCCGAGCTCTGCATCAAGCTGGTCGACGAGGCGACGATCGCCACCCTCAACCAGCAGTGGATGGGCAAGGAGGGTCCCACCGACGTGCTCGCCTTCCCCATGGACGAGCTGCGACCCGGCCTCGTCAACGAAGAGCCCGAGGACGGCGTGCTCGGGGACCTCGTGCTGTGCTACTCGGTGGCCGAGCGGCAGGCGAAGGAGGCAGGGCACGCGGCGGTGGACGAGGTCGACCTCCTCACCGTCCACGGCATCCTGCACCTGCTCGGCTACGACCATGCCGAGCCCGACGAGCACCGTGAGATGTTCGCCCTGCAGGCGCGGCTGCTCGGTGAGTGGCAAGGTGTGCGCCATGGGCATACGCCGGAATGATGCGGACGACCTCGGATGAGTCCCGCTGACACCTGGCTTCTCCTGGCGGCAGCAGTGCTGGTCCTGCTGGCCGGTGTCTTCAGCAGCATCGACGCCGCATTGGCAGCGTTCTCCAAGGTGCGTGCCGAGGAACTGGTCGTTGAAGGGAGGAGCGGCGCCAAGCGCCTGCTCGAGATCCTCGAGGATCCCCCGCGTTACCTGAACACCGCACTCTTCCTGCGCCTGCTCTTCGAGATCACCGCGATCGTGCTGGTCGCCGAGGTCTTCATCGAGGTCTTCGACCAGCGCTGGCTGTTCGTGATCGCGACTGCCCTGGTCATGCTGGTGGTCTCGTTCGTCGTCATCGGGGTGGCCTCGATTTCGTTGAGGACGTCGCGCACCTGCGGCGGCGTCAGCGAGGAATGCGCCAGAAACTGCACGAAATCGTCGAACGCCGCCTCAAAGTAGATGTTGTTTTCCCACAGCGTGTCGTCCGCGTCGAAAATAAGCACGCTCATGACGATTCCGGAGGCTTGTGCCCGTGGCCATTGCTCCCCGCCACGTGTTTGGTGTGCTGAACCCGTTTCTGCCGCTCGAGATAACCTGGCATGAAGTCGGCGATACGCTTCATTCGTTCGGCTTCGCTGCGTATGGTCAGCAGAGTCTGCCGGAATCCCAGGTCGGGAACATTCTGAGCCAGACGAAAGCTCAAGCGGGGATCGTCCCCGGAATCGAGCGTGTGCAATTCGACAAATCCCGCCAGCACGTTCTTCAGTAGATCCGGGCCGGTCGCCTCCGGTTGGTCGCCTTCGTCATCGTCAAAGAACTCGACGGCTCCGCGCAGGAAGGAACGCTCCTCATTCAGCAGTAGGATCTCGAATCTCCGCCGGCCAACCGTCAGAATGTCCAGGCGGCCATCCGGGTATTCCTTCAAGACCCGGTCCACTTTAGCGGTGCAACCGGTGTTGACGATTCCTTTTTCGCTGGCTAGAACCACGCCGAACTCGGCCTTGTCGCGCAGCACTTCCGCGATCATTTCCTTGTACCGGTCCTCGAAAATATGGAGCGGCAGCTGTGACCCCGGAAGCAGCACAACCTGGAGCGGAAATAGCGGCAGTAAGCCGTCCTGCATGCTACTATTATGGCGTTCGCGCACCAATCCGCGGCAACCATACATAAGAACCTGATGATTTTGAAGCTGAAACGCACGCCCGGAATCTTTCTGGTCGGTTTCATGGGGAGCGGCAAATCCACGGTTGGCCGCGCTCTGGCCGAGGAGCTCGGTTGGGGCTTCTGCGATCTGGATGAAGATATCGAAAAGCGCGAAGGGATGTCTATCAACGAAATCTTCGACACCCGCGGCGAAGCGGAATTTCGAAAGGCTGAAACAGCAGCACTGCGTGAACGCGTTCGCTCGGTCGAATGCGGGAAACCTTGCGTCATTGCGCTTGGCGGCGGCACCTTCCTGAGCGACGAAAATTTCGAAATGATATCCGGCAACGGAGTCAGCGTCTGGCTGGATTGTCCGTTCTCGACGGTCGAGCGCCGCCTGGCGGGAAATCCTCATCGCCCTCTGGCGCGCGATCCGGAAAAGCTGCGGGAACTGTTTGCCCTTCGCCGTGCCGGCTACGAACGGGCCGATTACTGCATCCCTGTGGACCACGACGACGCGGCCGCCACGGCCGCCAAGATCATGGCGCTACCCTTGTTTTGAATCCGTGCGTTCAAATTCAGCGCGCAAACACGCCCTGCAGATTTTCCGGGCGGCTCTCACCGCGGCCGATCCCTACGCCGCAGTGCTTCGCTATCTCTCCTCCGACAGGCAGACGCTCACGGTTGGCCGGCGGCGATACCGCCTCAGCAATTTCGATCGCATCCAGGTGATCGGAGCAGGGAAGGCCGGTGCGGCAATGGCTCGCGCCGTGGAGCATGTCCTCGGCAGGAGAGTGGCGGATGGCTTGGTAAATGTCCCGGATGGGATCGCGGCGAACGTTCGGCGCGTCCAATTGAACCCGGCGGGCCATCCGATTCCCGATGAACGCGGGCAGCGGGGAGCGTTCCGCATTCTTGAGATCGCTAAGGCCGCCGGACCGCGGGACCTGCTGGTCGCCGTGATCTCCGGCGGCGCATCGGCGCTGCTGCCCGCTCCCGCGCCTCCTCTGACGCTCGCTGCCAAGCAGGAGATCACGCGCCAGCTTCTCAACGCCGGAGCCACGATCCACGAGCTGAATACCGTCCGCAAGCACCTGAGCCTCATCAAAGGCGGACAGCTTGCCGCCGCGGCCTACCCGGCCACGCTGGTCACGCTGGTTCTCTCGGACGTGATCGGCGACGATCTGGACGTCATCGGGTCGGGACCGACCGTTGGCGATCCATCCACGGTTGCGCAAGCCGAGTCTCTTCTCCGCAAATACGGTGTCTCTGTGCCGTCCGCGGCCGTCCACGAAACACCCAAAGCAGCGCAAGGGCAGAACCTGATCGTCGGCAGCAACCGCTTGGCGATGGATGCCGCGGCACGCAAGGCGAAGGAGCTGGGATATCGAACTCTGGTACTCTCGAGTTCCATCGATGGCGAGACCCGCGATATCGCCCGAATGCACGCGGCCATCGCAAGGGAAATTCGGGCGTTGCCGGCCTGCCTGCTCTCGGGCGGCGAGACGACCGTCACCGTCCGCGGTAAGGGGAAGGGCGGCCGGAATCAGGAGTTTGTCCTGGCGGCTGCGATTGCTCTAAATGGCAAACCATGCACGATCTTTAGCGCGGGCACCGACGGCCTGGATGGTCCTACGGATGCCGCTGGAGCAATCGCCGACGAACGGACGCCCTTAGGCGACGCACTCCGTTACCTCGACAACAATGACTCGTATTCCTTTTTTGAGAAGCTGGACGCGCTGGTCAAGACCGGCCCGACCGGCACCAACGTGATGGACGTGCGAATCCTGCTGATTCCGTGAGGTGACAAAAGCCTTCCGCCTGGGCGCTGGTTACTGTTCCACCGGCAGCGGCGGCTTTGCCGGCACCGGAGGCAGCGACGGAAGCTTGGGAGTGCCGCGCTCAACCGTCGTATTGTCCGCGGATACGCTGCGCACCACTACCTGGCCGTTATCGGTCGATAGGTTGACGGAGGGCCCGCCGTTGGATCCGCGCAAAGTCGCTCCGCGGCGCCCCGTAGGCTCCATCTTCAGCAGATCGCCGAACTCGTTCTCCACCGAGCCGCGAGTACTGGTAGCGGTGAGATCGAACCTGGCCGACTGCGGCAATGCCAGCTCGATGTGTCCGGTCCGGCTGCGCACATCCATTTTGGCCAGCGGGAGCACCCCGGGCCGCAGGTCTACGTCGCCGCCGTTCAGGTTGATATCCAGAGAATTCGTGAAATTCGACAGACTCACGTCCCACGAACGCGATGAAGTCATGCGCACCGGACCTGTTAGGTCTGACGCGTTCAGATTCCCCAGAGTGACCCGCATATCCGTCACCTTCTCGGCGGAGAATTCGGTATAACCTGTGGAGATCCGCAGCGGCTTCCCAAGATTGTGATACTGCGAGTTTCCGGTCCATACGCCGTTGACGGTGACTGCTCCGGCGATATCCTGCAGGTCGATATCGGAACCCCGGCCCTTAAGATCCACGGATCCTTTTACCTTAACCGCGCGCACGATGTCGCTGCCGCGGACGTCCACCGCGACATCGCCTCCAATATCTTCCAGGCGCACGCTGGCATTGTCGGAATTCACGTTGATCGACCCGGTGATGCCGCTGATGTCAAAATCGCCCGAACGGCCGTGGGCTTCGATGGTGGATCCTTTCGGAACCACGATTTCCAGGTCCGCCGAGATGCGGCGATTGTTCCCGGAAACGCGATTCTGCCAGGTCCGAACGTGGATTTCATTGGCATCGCCGTCTACTTCCAGCGGAGCTTGGCGGCTGGCGCGGTCGGCGGAAGCTTGGTCCAGGCTGCGAATCGTGGAATGGCCGCTCACCTTGACCGTCTGGACATCGGCGCCGATGATGCGCGCATTGCCACGGAAGCTTTCCAAGATCACGCGCGGAGTCTTGCTCGAAGCCTTTTCAGCCGCCAGCGGATAATCGTAGCTTTCTCCGAAGATATCCAGGCCGCCTAAAGCGATGCGGCTCCCAGGCAGCCATTCCGAGAATCCTCGGACCGCGTGCAGGCTCAAGCCCACGAAGCAGAGGAAGATAATCAACACCCACTCTCCGCCGCTGATCCCGCGGGCCGGTAGCGGGCGCCCGCTCGCGGACCACACGACGATTTCCAGCAGCCGCAACCCGCCCCATAACACCAGCAGCAGTGGCCAGTATTTGGCCAGGTAATCCAAAAGCGGCAGTTCGGGAAAGACGTTCCGTGCCAGGAACAACAGCCCGATGCCGATCAGCAGCAGCGGCGCAACCAACGAAGCTCGTCTCATACGTTTGGTGCTCCCGAATCTTTTTGTCCCAGGTGCTCTGCCAGCTTGAACAGTCCGAACAGAATCAGCAGAACCGGCCAGGTCCGCGCGAAGCTCATCCGGTCAAGCTGATCGGCCGCCATCAGCAGGCCAAGCGCGATCAGCAGCACGGGTCCCCGAACCGCCGACAGAAAACTACGGGCGTTCATGCTTGCCCTCCGCATTCAACCCCGAAGAACTCACTGTCATCCGCTGGTACAGCATGTAGAGTCCGAGCGCGATCAGCATCACCGGCCAGTAACGCAGCATCCGCCGAAGCTCGACGATCTCGAGATTGTTAAGCAGGAACACCACGCCCAAGGCGATCAGCAGGATGGGCGCCACGGGAAAGCGCGATCCACCGTGACCCGGCATCAGACTGGAAAATTCGTCCACGGGTTGCCCCATCTGTCGAAGCTTAGCCGTGTGATAAGCCTCGAACGCCATGTACGCCCAGAACCCCGGAATGAGAAGCCCGAACAGCGGCTCAAACCCGCCGACGTCGTTGCCGCTGACCAGCGTGATCAGCATTCCCACGATAAACACGTGAATCAGGCCCTTGGCGTACTGGCCGTTGTAGATGGCGCCCACGCCTGGAATCAGCCCTAGAACAAAGGCCACACCCGGAGATACTTCGGGCCGGGGGACGGGAGGAGGCGTCCCACCGGCGTAGGGACTGGACGTGTACGGACTGGTATAAGGAGAATCCGCTTCTGCTGGACGAGGCGGAGCCGAAGGCACGTGTTCCGCGCAGTAGATGGTCCCCAGAGCAGTGTGGACGCTCGTCGAGTCGAGCGCTTTCCCGCAGGCCCGGCAGTAGCCGACAATCGGGGTCTCTGGCGGAGTCGAAGGAGGGGCTTCCGGGTTCATTTTGTTTCTCCTGGCGGGGTTGCTTTCGGCGCCGTTTGTGATGTGCCTGCTTGCGGCGTCGTTTGGGACGTGCCTGCTTGCGGAGCAGGTTGTTCTTCGGCCCATTCCTTGAGCCGGGTTTGGATTTCGTAGACTACCCGGAGGCTCTCGTAATACTTCACGCCCCGGTTATACCAGCGGACCACCCGATCCTCGGCCGCTGTCCACACTTTTACCGGATCCAGATCCGAGGGCGTCAGCTGCCGCACGTGCGTGAAGCGGCCGACCATGGCCAAGGACAAAACCGTCATCGCCATTCCCATGGCGAACCGCGGCTGCAGCACGGATTCGAACCAGCGGCCGAACAGACGCCTGGCCCACGAAGGTTTGATGACGGCATGGCTCGGACCCGCCGTCACCTCAAACAGGATACGCGTGACCAGTTCGGGAGGCGCTTCCGTCACCGCTGCGCGTTCCATAAACGCCACCGCTTCGGCGGAATCGCGCGCCAGCTCCGCACAGGCGGCGCATCCCGAAAGGTGGACTTCGAGCGCGGCTTTCTTCTCTGGACGGAGGGTTCCGTCCACGTAGTCAGCCAGGAGAATTTCTACATCCGCGCAGTTCACGACGTTCCTCTCTGTTGCCGAAGACCCTGGTTCTGCCGCAGGATCCGCCCCAGCTCGGCCCGCCCGCGATTTAACCGGGACTTGACTGTGCCTTCTGGCACATTCAGCACCTGTGCTATTTCGCGGTACTCCAGCTCTTCCAGATCGCGGAGGATCACGGTTTCACGCAGATCCGGCGAAAGTTTCTGTAGCGCGGCCTGCAGCATCTCACTCGCTTCCCGGCCCGCCAGCAGGCTTTCCGTGCGGCCTAACGAGGCGGTCTTTTCCTCCAGGGTCGGGATCTGCTCTTCGATCGAGCTGCTGGCCCGCTCCAGTTTCGTCCGGCGATAGTGATCGATGAGCAGGTTTCGCGTTAATCGGGAAAGCCATACAGAAAACGAGCCTTCCCCGGCCCGGAAGCTCTTGAGCGACCGGAATACCCGCAGGAAAACGTCCTGCGTCAGGTCCTGAGCCTCGTGATCCGATCCCGTGAACCGGTAGCAAATCGCGTACACACGCCGGGTATGGACCTTTACCAGGTCCTCCCAGGCGGCCTCCTCACCGCCCAGACAACGCTCCACCAGTTGATTGTCAGCGTCCAAGAGCTGTCTCAGGATCTCACGCGGCCGGGAAATCTGACTTCCTGAAATCCGGTTCGACACCCTGCCCCACCACGTGCCCGCTTCGGCGGTCGAGCGGCTGGGCGTGGTAATCTGTCGAACTGTAGCTATAGCCGCCATGGCGTTGCTTCGTGCGAACGAACCCTAGTGTCGGAATGTGTTCCCGGATACCATGTCCGTTTGTTAGGCTCCTGAAATGAGAACGAAATCTCCGCATGGAAAGTTCGCTCTACATTCTATCTGCACAGAGGGGTACGCTGGGATATCCCGGAAAATTGGGAACTCCGAACGGGGAGCTGTAACAGATTGAAAAAGCATCACCTGGGCGCTGCGCTGGGTATTCTTGCGATCCTTGCCGCTCTGCTGTTTGTGTCCTACCGCTGGCGGCACTCCGGTTTCGCCTGGGACAAATTCAGGGCGGTCTTCATCGATGTCGACTGGAGCTGGCTGGCGTTAGCGCTGGCGCTGATCCTGGCCACCTATGTCGGCCGCGCCATGCGCTGGGAGATCATGCTGCGCCCGCTCAGCAGCCGCGTCCGGCTGTGGAGCCTGGTGGTGGCCACCTGCATCGGCTTTACCGCCGTAGTCCTGTTCGGCCGCGCCGGGGAGCCCGTTCGACCCTACCTGATCGCCCGGAAAGAGGGAGTGTCATTCTCGAGCCAGGTGGCGGCATGGCTGGTCGAGCGCATCCTGGACCTGCTGATGGTCCTGCTGATTTTCGGCGTCGCCCTGACCCAGATCTCCCGCAGTGGCATTCAGCCGAGCCCGCACATTCAGTCCGCGCTCCAGGCAGCTGGTCTCCTGGCCGGAATTACGGGAGCCCTCTCATTGGTGCTGCTACTGGGGCTGCGGCATTTCCGCGGAAATATACGGACCCGCTTGATGGACTCGCTATCGTTCCTGCCCGAGCCGCTGCATCAGAAAATCGCGCGATTCCTGCACGCCTTCGAGGAAGGCATGCAATCCACCCAGCGCCAATCCTACGTGTGGCTCCTGGTCGCTTATACAATCATTGAATGGCTGGTGGTCGCCGGCTCGTTCTTCTGTGTTTTCCGGGCATTCCCTGCCACCGCCGGAATGCATGTCACCGACGTCGTCATCGCACTGGGTTTTGTCGCTTTCGGAAGCGTCCTGCAGATCCCCGGAGTCGGCGGAGGCATGCAGATCGCGACGGTTCTGGTGCTGACCGAGCTGTACGGCGTCAGCATTGAAGCGGCCAGCGGAATCGCTTTGGTGCTTTGGATCATCACATTCGTAGTGATCGTTCCCCTGGGGCTGGTCCTGGCCTTCCACGAGGGGATCAAATGGCGTAGTTTAAGAAACATAGAGGATTCTTCTTCAGGCTACGGATTATGACTTGTCCGTTTTGCCGTTACCGCCAGGACCGCGTGATCGATTCGCGGGAAAGCAAGGAAGGCGACCTGATTCGGCGCCGCCGCGAATGCTTGAAGTGCCTGCGCCGGTTCACCACCTACGAGCGCAGCGACGAGATCCCGTATATGGTGGTCAAACGCGACGGCCGCCGGGAGCGTTTCGACCGGCAGAAGGTACTCCAGGGCCTCCTAAGGGCTTGTGAGAAAAGGCCGGTACCGGTCGCGAAGCTGGCCGAAGTCGTGGATGCTGTCGAGTCGGCCCTGGCGGAAAACCCCGATCGGGAGCTCTCGACAACAGCGGTCGGGGAACTGGTCTTAGAGCGTTTGAAGAAGCTTGATAAGATCGCCTACGTGCGATTTGCCTCTGTATACCGCGACTTCCAGGATGCAGAGTCGTTTCTGGTCGAGCTGAAAGATCTGTTCCGGGACGCTAAGTAGCAGGCACCCTCATTTCTGCCTGTAACCATAAGCCGTTTTAAGCATCTTTTGAAATAGAGACTTAACTTAATTCCGGAACACTGTTATACTGGATGCGGCTTTGAGGCCAGCGCAGGATTTGCATACACTACTGATAGGCCGATCTAAGTCTTTGGAAAATAGGGTGTTTTAGTCTGGCCCGGGTGAACCACGTGGATCATTTCGAAGACCAATTCCTAGGTGAGGGCCACGAGCCGCTCGGCCTTCCTTTCGATGAGGAAGGCGGGTTTTTTCACCCCGAAGAGGTGCACGACGGCGAAGACTTCGCCCACGCGCATCCCGCTGAGGAATCGATCTATACCGACGACCCGGTTCGCGTGTACCTTCGCGAAATGGGCGCCGTACCGCTGCTGACCCGCGAAGGCGAGGTGAATCTGGCCCGCCGCATGGAGCGCGGCAAATTGCGGATGCAGAAGGCCATTAGCCGCTCCGCCCTGGTCCAGTTGCGCGCCGTCGAAATCGCGGAACAAATCAAGCGCGAGCCTGAAGAACTCGATACATACGTGGACCTGGGGGATCTCGAGGAAGAAAGCCCCGCCTACAACAAGCGGCGTAACGAAATCCGCGGGGATCTGGCGGAACTGGCCGCCCTGCACAAGAAACTTGGTCAGGTATCCGACAAGCTCGATTCGGTCCCGCTTAGCAACAAGAAGCTTCGCAAGAAATGGATCGGCCGCATGAAGCGCGCCCGCGTGCAGGTTTCGCAGGCGATCCGTCACCTTCCCTACTACCTGTCGCAGTGGAAGGAATTCACAAAAGAAATCGAGAAGGTCGCGGAAGAGCTTTCGCGGCTGGAAGCGGATCTGCGCAAGATCGAGGGACGTTCGAGCCAGACCGCGCAGACCAAAGCCCGCGAAATCAAGCGGGAGATCCGCAAGCGCGAGGAAGTAGCGGGTGCGAACCTGGGCGACCTCAAGCATACGCTTTCGGTGATCCGCCACGGCGAAATCGAAGCGGAGCGAGCCAAGAAGGATCTGGTGGAAGCGAACCTCCGCCTGGTGGTTTCCGTCGCCAAGAAGTACGTCAACCGCGGTTTGCATCTCCTGGATCTGATCCAGGAAGGCAACATCGGACTGATGCGCGCCGCCGACAAGTTCGAATACCGGCGCGGCTACAAGTTTTCGACCTACGCCACCTGGTGGATCCGGCAGGCCATCACGCGCGCCATCGCCGACCAGTCGCGCACCATTCGTATTCCCGTTCACATGAACGAGAGCATGAACAAGTTCCTGCGCGCCACGCGCGAGCTCGAAAAGGAAATGGGCCGCGCGCCTTCGAACGACGAAATCAGCCGGCGTATGGATATTCCGGTAGAGAAGGTCCAGAAGCTCAAGACCATCTCGCGCGATCCTGTGTCTCTCGAAACCCCCGTCGGCCGCGACGGCGAATCCGCCCTGGGCGATCTGATCGAAGACCGCTGGGTGGGATCGCCTGTAGACGCCGTCATCGACACGAACGTTCGCGACGAAACCGCCAATATCCTCAAGACGCTTTCTCCCAAGGAGGAGAAGGTGATCCGCCTGCGCTTCGGCATCGGCTGCGAGCGCGAGCACACGCTCGAAGAGATCGGCCAGGAATTCGACGTGACGCGCGAACGCATCCGCCAGATCGAAGCCAAGGCCCTGCGCCAGCTCCGCTCGCCGGAACGCGCCCGGCACCTGCGGGCTCTGCTGGCCGCGCGCTAATCGCGTTACGAAGGATCCTGATCCGCGAAAGCCAGTTGAATTGCATGATCGCGGATATCCTGCGGCCATCCCGCAATCAAGTCCGCAAACCGGCGTCGATCGTACGCAAACAACGCGCGGAGAGCTTCCTCGAATCCCGGGAGATTCCCGGCGATGGCGTTGAGGAATCGATAGGCCGCCTCCTGCGCCGCGCGAACACGATCGTGGTCGCCACGGGTTCGGCGAGCCTCCTCCACCAGCTTCCGTAAGGCCACCGACGCGCCTCCGGGCTGGGAATTGAGCCAGTCCCAATGGCGCGGCAAAAGCGTGACTTCGCGCGCCACAACCCCAAGTCGCGGACGCCCCCGGCCTCGAGCCGGATCAGCCGATGGCTCGCGCTGGATCGCGCGGAGATCCACATCGACCTGACGGCCGGCATCGTCAAACACCAGGAAGTCTCCCTGGGGCTTATCTTTCAGAAAAGAATATACTTCCGCGAGGTTTCCCGCAGCGATTCTGGTGTGTCCTTGGAAGGCAGTGTAGCTCATGGAAATAATATACCCGGGTATAAATAGATTGTCAATACTGCCCGGGTAAAATATTTTAGTTGGCCACCCTCCAAGCCGAGAACTCGGGCCACGTCTTGAGTGCATCGTTGGCCCACGCCGCGGTCTTGTCTGTATGGCAGGTATTGCAGGAGTTGGGCATCTTCCGGCGCTCGGCCTCCGCCGGAGGAATGAACTTGAACGTATGGCTGCGCACGTTGGTGTTCGCCATCTCCTGCTCGATCTTGGGCATATGGCAGTTCACGCACTCGCTGCCGGTCGATCCCGCGGAGTGATGCGTATGCTGCTCAATCGTCGCCGTATGCGGACCGTTGGGCGATCCCTGGCCGTGGCACTGCAGGCAGAGCAGATTCGCCGGCTTGATCAGATCGGCGTTGTTCTCGGTGCCGTGCACGTCGTGACAGGTGAAGCAGCTCACGCCGCGGGTGTACATCAGGCTCTGCACGAAATCGTTGCCCTGCATGCGGTTCTTATGTCCTGTTCCATCGGGGAAGTGCGTAAAGCTGCTTTCGCCCAGCTTGTGCTCTTCCAGTTGCCAGAAGTCACCGAGCTTTTTTGTCACGTCGTTTGTCACGACGAAGCCCACCGGCCAGTCGTAATACTTCCCCTCGATCGGATTCGTGAGCGGCTGGCCCTGCGAATGGCACTGGATACACACATCGCTGCCCCGCAGCCCGAGACGCGCGGGATTCACGATGTTCGCACGCGACGGACGAGCCACATGCAGGCTGCCCGGGCCGTGGCATTTCTCACAGCCGACGTTCCATTCCGTCACCGTCTTGGTCTGGATGTTGTAATTCACGGAGTGGCAGCCGTCGCACAACGGACCCGTGGGCCGCTGCATGTTATCGGCAGGGTAGTGGGGCACCCACCAATCCGTACCGTCGCGGACGAAATAGCGGCTCCAGGTTTGATTGGCAACGTCCCATTGCGCGGGCAGCGGAAAGTAATCGTTCCCAACCTTCGTAAAATACCGCTGCTTCCATTTGCTGCCATAGATGAAGGCGATCGCGTCCTTGTTGAACGTGACAATCGCCGGATCGGCTTTGCTGAGGTCGGGAATGATGGCTTCCGGATGTTCTTTGGGATCGCGCACCACGTTTGCCATGCGGGTCTTCGACCAGCGTTCGTAGGTCGGGGCATGGCAGGTCTTACACGCGGCGGATCCGGTGTATTGAGCGGTTTGAGCGGGAAGCACCGCGGCGAACCCGATGAGAAGAAGTGCCGTTGCCTTCATAGGTAGAAGTCTATCATTCGATTTCTGAGGCGAGTAGCTTTTCCTTTGCACTCACGTCCGCGGCGGTTATGTCAGGAATGAAACATGAAGAAACACGTTCGCGTCCTGCTTGAAGATCTCAAAGTAGGAGAAAGTTCAGCACACAGGCGTTCCGCGTCCAAGCAGCACGGCGCGGCGGGCGCCGGTAGCCGAGGGCAGGTTGCCCGGCCGGCCCATGACGAACTCGTAGGCCAGCAGGGCGAAAGCAATCGCCTCCTTGGCGTCCGGGTCCACTCCGTGATCCGCGCTGGTTCGGAGATCGAAAGCGGGAAGTAGCTCGCGCAAGCGGCGCATGAGCCAGCGATTGTGCACTCCGCCACCTGACGCGATCACTTCGCGGGCCTCTCCCCCGTAGGAAGTGATAGCCGACGCCACAGAGCGCGCCGAACACTCCGTGGCCGTGGCGATCAGTACATCGAGACCGAGGCCGGTCGCGGCCAAGCCGCTGGCGAATTCCTGGCCGAACTGTTCGCGCCCGGTGGTCTTGGGTGGACGCAGCTTGAAATACGGATCGGCCAGCATCGACGCGAGCATCCGGTCGTGAACCTTGGCGCGCCTCGCGATGCGGCCGTCGCGATCATACGTCTGTTTCCCTCCCGTGAGGCGGGATACCAGTGCGTCGATCACCATGTTGCCCGGTCCGGTGTCGAACGCCAGCACGTCCTCGCGTGACGCTCCGGCTGGAATCACCGTGATGTTGGCGATGCCTCCCAGGTTCAGTGCGACTCGTCCGATGCGGCGGTGGCGGAACAGCAGAAAATCCGCAAGAGGAACGAGCGGCGCGCCCCGTCCGCCGGCGGCGATATCGCGCTCGCGGAAATTGGAGATGGTCCATAGCCCCGTGCGCTCGGCGACCACCGACGCATCGCCAATTTGAAAGGTGCTGGCCACCCGCCGGCCCAAATAATTCACCGGCGCGCCTTCATGAAAGATCGTCTGGCCGTGCAGCCCGCACAAGGAAATCGAATGCAGGGGAACGCGGCGGCGCCGGCAAGTCTCTCGCACCGCTTCCGCATACAGCTCGCCCAGCAGGAAGTGCAGCCGCGCGATGGCGGAGGTGTGGGTCATCGTATTGGACACACCCAGGACAGCCTCTCGAACGCCTTTGGGGTAGGGAACGGTGTGGAACGCGATCGGCTCAATCTTCTTCCCGTGAATGTCGACGACCGCCACGTCGACGCCATCGAGCGAGGTGCCGCTCATGATCCCGGCTACACGCATGGAAAGGACCGCATCAGTTCTTCAGTTCCTTTTGAAGTTCCGCTAACAGTTGCAACGCTTCGATGGGCCGGAGATTGTCGAGATTCAGCTCTCGGATGCGGGCCGCGAGCTGGTGATTGACCGGTTCGAACAACTGGATCTGCATCGGCGCCGACGCCGGCGCGAGCTCTTCCGTCACTGCGGACTCGTGGTGCTTCAGGATCTCGCGGGCGCGTTCGATCACGCTCATCGGGAGAGCTGCGAGACGCGCGACTTCGATCCCGTAGCTGCGGTCGGCCGCACCGGGTTCGACGCGCCGAAGGAACAGGATCTGGTCGCCCGATTCTTTCACCGAGACGTGCAGGTTGCGGACGCCGTCGAGCTGGCCCGCGAGCTCGGTCAGTTCGTGATAGTGTGTCGCGAACAGCGTCTTGGCGCGGATATGACGATGGATGTGCTCGACCACGGCCCAGGCCAGCGCCAATCCGTCATAGGTGGAAGTGCCCCGGCCGATTTCATCCAGGATGATGAGGCTTTTGGGAGTGGCGGTGTTGAGGATCACGGCGGTCTCGGTCATTTCCACCATGAAGGTGGATCGGCCGCGCGCCAGATTATCTGCAGCGCCGATGCGCGTGAACACGCGGTCGACGATGGGCATGGTCGCCGACTCGGCGGGAATGTATGATCCCATCTGCGCGAGGATCGCGAGCAGCGCCGCCTGGCGTAAGTAAGTCGACTTACCACCCATATTAGGGCCTGTGATCACGGCGATAAATTCGTTGTCGGGATGAAAGTACAGATCGTTGGGGATGAATCGTTGTGCGTCTTTTTCGGCCAGCTTTTCGATGACCGGATGCCGTCCGGCCATCACGCGCATCTCGCCGGATTGTGAAAAATGGGGTCGAGTATAGCGCCCGGCCGCGGCCACTTCCGCCAGTGCGACAGCGGCATCCATTTCGGCGACGGCCGACGCGGTGGCTTTGATGCGCGCGGCATGCGACGACACCAGCAGGCGCAACTGCTCGAATAGCTCGCGCTCGATGGCGAGCGATCTTTCCTCTGCCTCGAGAATCTTGACTTCGAGTTCCTTTAATTCGGGCGTGGTGAACCTCTCGGCGTTGACCAGCGTCTGTTTGCGCTGGTAATCCGCGGGGGCCAGATGCTGGTTGGATTTCGAGATTTCGATGTAGTATCCGAAAACATTGTTGAAGCGAACCTTGAGAGACGCAATACCCGTACGCGTGCGCTCGCGCTGTTCGATCTGGACCAGATAGGTCCGGCTGTTCTGGGAAATGTCGCGCAGCTCATCGAGCTTCGGATCGAAACCGGCGCGTATCGTTCCGCCATCGGAGAGATTCGCGGGAGGCTCCTCGGCGATCGCCGAAAGAATCCGGTCGCGAACTTCCGGAATCGGGTCCAGCCGAGACTGGATATCGGTCAGCAACCCCGCCTTGACCGGCAGCGCGGTAAGCGCCGGGATGACCGCAAGCGAGCGCGCGAGCGCCAGCAGGTCGCGAGGGCCCGCGGAGGCAAGCGATATTTTCGCCAGCAGCCTTTCAAGATCCAGGATCGATTCCAGATGCTTGCCCAGGTCCGCGCGCAGAATGGGCGCTCCATGCAACTCTTCCACGGAGTCAAGACGAGATTCGATTTCGACGGCGTCTATAGAGGGAGCTAGCAAGCGGCGGCGAAGCAATCTGCCGCCCATGCCCGTCCGGGTCCGGTCGAGCACGTGAAGGAGCGTTGACTCTTTCGATTCGCCTGCAAACAGAGGCTCCACCAGCTCCAGATTGCGGACGGTTGTTGCATCGAGGATGAGCGTGTTGGCGCGGTCATAGAACGCGGGCCGCTCCAGATGGTCTAGAGCCGTGCGCTGCGTGTCGCGAAGATAGTGCAGGATCGCGGCGGCTGCGCCTGTGGCCAGCGGTCGGGACTCCAGGCCGCAGCCGTCCAGCGCAAGCAGATGGAAATGGTCGCACAGGCTGCGGGCGGCGTAGTCAGGCGCGAAGACCCACGACTCAACGCTGGTCTTGAGGCAGGGCAGGGATACCGCGGCGCCTTCGGGCAGAAGTGCTTCGCGAGCATTGAGGCTCTCGAGGGCCGCGCTGATCTCAACCGCATCGATTTCGGTGGCGCGAAATTCCCCGGTCGAAATGTCGACATGCGCGACTCCTGCACGCCCGTTTACCGGCATGACCGCTGCGAGGTAATTATTCTCATGCGAGCGCAGCACCTGCGCGTTCATCGATGTGCCGGGCGTGACGATGCGGGTGACTTCGCGCCTCACCAGCTTGGTCGCGGCGGTCGGAACCTCCATCTGATCGCAGATGGCCACGCGGTAGCCCTTCTGGATCAGGCGCGCGATGTAATTCTCGGAGGCGTGGTAAGGAACGCCGCACATCGGAATCGGCTGGCCTTTTTCCTTGTTGCGTGCGGTGAGCGTGATTTCGAGCTCGCGGGCGGCGGTGACGGCGTCGTCGTAGAACAGCTCGTAGAAATCGCCGAGGCGGAACATCAGCAGTGCGTTCGGCACCTGCTGCTTGATTCCGTGGTATTGCCGCATCAGCGGCGTGGAGGCGTCGGCGGACATCGAAGTTTTCATTATGGCGCAGCCCGCGATCCAAACGGCTTGATATTATTGATTCGCCACGTTCAGAAACGAACATGCGAATGCGTACGCACAGGATTCTCATTTTTATACTTGCATCTGTTGAGGGGTTCGCCCAACCCGCGAGCTCCGCAAAGAAGAGCGTCCCCGTGGATCCAATCGCGGGAATCCTGGAAGCATTCCGGTCCCATTCGATCGTCGCCGTGGATGAGGGCAGGCACAACAATCAAGCGGGATATGACTTTCGGCTTGCGCTCATCCGCGATCCGCGGTTTGCGGGGACTGTGAATGACATCGTTGTGGAAGCGGGCAGTGCGCGCTATCAGGACGTCATGGATCGCTTTACTAGCGGTGAGGATGTCCCCTATGAAGTCTTGCGGCAAGTGTGGCAGAACACTACCCAGCCGGACGCGCTGTGGGATTCGCCGATATACGAGCAGTTCTACCGCGCGGTGAGAACACTCAACGCCGGTCTGCCCAGGGCCCGTCGCATTCGAGTCCTTCTCGGTGAGCCGCCGATAGACTGGGGCACGATAAAAGGTCGTGAGGACTGGAATCAGCAGCTCCTGAAACAGAATGAGTATCCCGCCGAAATGATCCGCCGTGAGGTTCTCGCGAAGGGCCGGCACGCGCTCATCGTTTATGGCGGCGGTCACCTTACGCGAGCCGAGGGCAGGAGCATTGTCGGGCGATTGGAGCAAGGAGCGCCGGGCTCGATTTTCACAATCTGTACGAACTTCTTTGCGAACCTGGAAGCCGTACAGAAGGACCTTCCGGCTTGGCCCGTACCAACTCTTGTGCCGCTCCAGGGGACGGCTCTGGGGGCTACACCCTACGGTCCGAATCCAAATTCCAGCGTGCCCTTGCAGAATCAGTTTGACGCCATGTTATACCTCGGGCCGGTCGACTCAGTCGCGTATATCCGCGCGCCGCGGACACTCTGCATGGATCGTGACTACGTCCAGATGCGCCTGAAACGGTTGGCTGTACTTGGAGACCCGCAAACGCAAGAACAGTTTTGCGCGGGACTGGCCGCTCGGCAGCGATAGCGATTCGCTGCTCGACTGGTCTATCTTCCTACGACTTTTACGACTTTGGCTGTTTCCGATTCGACGGCCTGAAGGTGTTCGAGAACTTCATCCCAGCGCCGATCCAGCATCGAGCCCGCGGCCAATCCGAACAGAAGCTGGAAGCGGCTGACTGCGGCTGCCGTATCGTTGTTCAGTGATGCCCCTTGGGTTGAGAGGCGGGCGTTCATTTCTGCGGCGCTTTTAAAAGCCGAAGCTGCGCGAGTCGCGTCGGTCCGGTAGCGGGCTTGCAACTCGCTGAACGTCTCCTTGTCCGCTGCGGCGACGTTAGGGACGTCCGGCGGGGCCAGCGCGAACGGAGGTTCCGTGTTGACCGGCGGAGGAACGGGATCGAACACCAGAGGCTCCGGCTGGTAGCCCGACCAGGCGCAGGGAAACGCCGTAATGCGCGTCCGCAGACGGCCGAGGGATGCGCGCATCCCTGCATCGCGCGTGTAGGCGTTCATGGTCGCGACATAGGACGCCATGCTCCGCACCATCAGGCGATTCGCCGCGTAGTCGGCCGCGGTGAGCGCTGCGCAGTAGCTTCCCGCTCCGGCCAGGTATTGGTCGAAGCGATCCAGATCGTCCATGGTGACTCGCGAAGGCTGCTGGCCGAGGATGCCCCCGAGTCCGCCGCGCCACACCGAGCCGGCACGCGGAACAATCTGCGCCTGAGCGCCCAAGCTTGCTAACAGAACCAGCGAAGCGGCTGCGCGCATTTCAGGTGGCCGTGATCCTTATAGCTTCTTGCGCGCCATGTAGCCGACTTTGGCCGCCGATCCCGAATAGTTTCCGGTTGCGATTTTCTCCCGCACGCTGGTGATGGTCAGCTCGCCGGTCTTCTCGGTCACCACGTCAAGCACTTCTTTCGTCACCGGATCCTTCACTTCCCGCACGATGTTCAGAACCTCGAATACGTCACCGGCGTTGACGCCGTCGTTTGAGCCGACGTTGAGAGTCAGCACCTTTCCGGAAACATCCGCCACCCGGCCTTCCACCGGACGGGCCGACTTCTTCATATTGGCGGTCTGCTCGAGCAGTATCTCGGCGAGCTTGTTGACGCAATCCTGAGTCGCTTCGCCGATGATCGTCTGGGCGAAATTCGAACTGGTCATATCGACCTGAACGCCGGCGACGCCTTTGCCGATCGCCCCGCCGATGGCGCCCAGAGCGTTGCCCTTGCGCGACGATTCGCCGCGCGCCTCGCCCGTGGCGATGATTTCGGACGTTTCCGCGTCGATCAGCCGGTAGTCGATCACGACCACGGCCTTGTCCTCATTCTTGCTGGCGGCAATCCCGCCGATCACACCGCCGATCAGGCCGCCTCCCTTGACGCTTCTCTTTTTGTCGTCGCGGCCGAAGACCACGATATCTCCGGACAACATCGCGTCGGCTCCGGAAATCTGGCCCACGCGTGCCCCGGTGCCTTGCTTCACCCGGTTGCTCGCGTTGAAGTCCTGCTCCTTGGTGATATTGGCGATCTTGGCGCGTTCGACCACCACGACTTTATTCGCTTGCGCCAGCCGCGTCACCAGCATCGCGCGGATGCCTTTCCCGATGTCTTGTTGCGTGTTGAAGACAGCTTGAACCGCGGTCTTAACCGTCGAGTAATCGAACTCATCGACGATCACGCGTTTCTTATCCGCCTGAGCGGTCGGTCCGGCAGGCGCGGGAGCAGCCGCCGCTACTGGAGCGGGTTCGGCCGCAGGGGCTGGTGCCGCTGCAACCGGAGCGGGTTCGGGCGCTGGAGCCGCGGCAGGAGCCGCCGCAGCGGCAGGGGCGCCGCCTGGATCGAGCATCACCTCAATAATCTTCTCCGATACGCCGCCGTTCTTCAGTTTGACCATGTCGGCCGTCGTCAGGTCGAAGGGCTTGTTCTCGCGCTGAAGGCCTCTGATGATCAGGCTCTCCGATAGTCCGGCTTTTACCGACTCAATCACCGAGTCGACTCTTGACGGCGCGGCCTTCGCTGCGGCTTTCGCGGCGGGCGCGGCCTTGGGCGCGGCTTTTGGAGCGGCGGGAGTCTGTCCCATGCCGATTCCAACGATCAAGCTAAATACAAAGGTGACGACCAGCAATAGTTTGAGTTTCATATCGATTCCTCCTGCTCTGCTCTTGAGGGACGACGACCGGGCAGCCAACTCTGCGAGAGGGCTGCCAGTTTCTTAAAAGTACTTAAGGTACTGTGCTCAAGTATGTCGATCCTGGAAGATTGGTGTCAAGGGCCTCCCCACCTACCATCGGCACTCGATGGGCCCGCCATTAATGGTGGTAAAATCGCGTCGGCGGGTACGATGATGCGCCGACACATCACGTTTTTACTAAGTATTTCGGTGATCGCCGCCGCGCAGATCTCCACGACGCGTATTAAGCCTCCCAAGAAGGAGAAAGAGCCGGAGACCCAGACCCTGCCTCTCCCGCCCGAGCCGCCCGCGGCCGTGAGCGCAGAAACAGGGAAGCTGGCGTTCCATGTTTCGCCCCTCTCGAGCAAAGGCCTTCTGACGCAGCAGGTACGTGACGCGCTCAAGGCGCTGGACCGGGTCAATGGAGGAGCGACCTTCATAAAGCTGCGGGCGTTTGTGGCCGGCACCGGGGACATGCGCCGCGTCGCGACGATCGTGGCCGAGGATTTCGCGGATAAGAAGACGCCGTTGCCCGCCGTGACCACGATCCAGGTAGGCGCTCTGCCCATGGATGGCGCGCAGGTCGTGATCGAGAGCATCAGCGCGGATAAGAAAACCCTGAATCCGAATGGCGTCGCATTCTTCCCGGCGCAACATATCTCCGAGCTGGCCGCTTCGGCCAAGGCTCAGGAAACCGAACTGATCGAGGCGACCTGCTTCGTGCCCGACATCAGTCAGGTGGCCAGCGCGCGGGCCGAGTTAACAGCGGTTTTCCCGGGGGTAACAGCGAACTTCGTCCAACTCACCCGATTGCCGGTCGATCCGCAAACGTCGTGTGAGGGGGTCGGTCGCCTTCAGAAGCCGGGAAAGAGTCCCGCGAAGCTGGTCTTCACAGCGATCCAGATGTCATTTGGCGATCAGGAAAAAGACCTCCGCCTGGCCTATGGGCGGCTGGGCCGCGTCCTCGAAACGACGAAAGCGGGTTACGCCGGATCTCAGATGATGAGAATCTATTCATTGAACCGTTCGGCGGCCGACAAAGCAGCGGCTTTGGGGCCTGAGTATATGGGCCGGTCTGCCCGCCCAGCCTCCGTCCAAGTGGTTGAAGGATTACCCTCTTTGGACGCCACCGTAGCCCTGGAGCTGATAGCCGCCGGGCCTTGACACCCACTACGCGCAAGTGGTACTTTCTCCATGAGATACGCGGGATCAGACCGATTACCTTAACGGATGTTTCCCGCGACCGTACTCTGCCCTTGGGAGTCCGGCAGATCTGGAGTCAATGATATGGCCTATACGCTCAAAGTGAACGGGCAGTCCAAGACTGTAGACGTGCCCGCGGATACGCCCCTCCTATGGGTCCTCCGAGACGTTCTTGACATGAAGGGCACCAAGTTTGGCTGCGGAGCCGGGCTTTGTGGGGCCTGCACAGTCCACGTGAACGGCAAAGCGGTGCGGTCTTGCCAGACACAGGTCGGGACTGTGAAAGATCCGGTGACGACCATCGAAGGGTTGTCGGCGGACGGCACGCATCCAGTGCAGAGAGCCTGGATGGAAGTGGACGTCCCCCAGTGCGGATATTGCCAGGCAGGCCAGATGATGTCGGCATCGGCGCTGCTCGCCAGTAAGCCTCAGCCCAGCGACAAGGACATCGATACTGCCATGTACGGCAACCTCTGCCGCTGCGGAACGTATCTCAGAATTCGCCAGGCGATTCACCGGGCGGCCCAGTTGGCGTCTTCGCGACCCACGGGAGCCTCCGGCGGCGGCGCCGGAAGGGCAAGGGAGTAAGGGAGAACGATCATGAAAAAGAAAAACATCGTGAAAAACATCGATCGACGCTCCTTTTTGACCGTGGCCGCCACCGGAACCGGCGGCGTGCTGTTCGGTCTGGTATTTAAGGCGGATGCCCAGCAGCCCGGCGCTGCGAAAGGCGCTCCTCCGGCCGGTGGCCGCGGCGGAGCGGGCGGATTCGGTGCCCCGGCTGCTCCGCTGAAGCCTGCCGACTTCATCACCGTGAACGCGGATAACAGCGTCACCATCATTGCGAAGAATCCTGAAGTCGGCCAGGGCGTGCGCTCCCTGCTGCCGATGCTGATCGCCGAAGAACTGGATGTCGATTGGAAGGACGTCAAGGTTGTCCAGGCCGATCAGGATCAGGCCAAGTATGGCGGCCAGATCGCGGGCGGCAGCACGGCGACCCCGACCAACTGGGTACCCATGCGGCTATTGGGCGCGCAGGCGAGGATGATGTTCGTCAACGCCGCTGCGCAGACCTGGAACGTTCCGGCGGCCGAACTGACCACCGGATCGGGCAAGGTGATGCACAAGGCATCCAACAGGACCGCCACCTACGGCGAACTTGCTTCGAAGGTCGCCACCATGACGCCGCCGGATGCCGCGTCGATTAAATACAAAGACGCCAAGGACTACAAGATCATCGGGCAGACCATCGTCAGCCCCGATCTTCCGAAGATCGTCACTGGGAAGCCGGTATTCGGTATCGACGTGACTGTTCCGGGCATGCTGTACGCCGTGTACGAAAAGTGCGGCGTGTTCGGCGGCAAGGTAAAGACCCACAATCTCGACATGATCAAGACGCTGCCGGGTATCAAGGCTGCGTTTGTGGTCGACCGTCCGGATATCACCGCCGCGGTACTGCCGGGCGACCCCGGTCTCGAAAGCGGAATCGCGATCGTGGCCGAGTCCTGGTATCAGGCCAATGCGGCTCGCAAAAAGCTGCAAGTCACCTGGGACGAAGGTCCTCGGGCCACTGCGGAACACAGTAGCACCGCCTATGCGGCAAAGGCTCAGCAGATCGGCACAGGCGAGCCGATGAGCACCACCCGCAAGGACGGCGACCCGGAAGGCGCCATCAAGTCGGCGGCGAAGAAGGTGGAGGCGAATTACTCCTACCCGTTCATTTCGCATGCGCCTCTCGAGCCCCAGAACTGTACCGCGCATTACAAAGACGGCAAACTCGAACTCTGGACCAGCAGCCAGATTCCGACCGGCGCTCGCGGCTTGGCCGCGGCGGCCTGCGGCATCGACCAGAGCGCGATCACGCTGCACATGGTTCGCGGCGGCGGCGGCTTCGGCCGGCGCTTGACCAACGATTATGCGGCGGAAGCAGCGTACATCTCCAAGGAAGTCGGCGCACCGGTGAAGCTGCAATGGACCCGCGAAGACGATATGAAGCACGATTACTATCGTCCCGGCGGATTCCAGTTCCTGAGCGCCGGTCTCGATGCGTCGGGCAAGGTGGTCGGGTGGCGCAATCACTTCGTCACCTACGGAGCGAAGAACGACGGCCAGGGCAAGGGTCCCGCGATCCAGTCCGTCAGCGCGGGCGGAATCGGCGCAACCGAATTCCCGCAACCGTTCGTCGAGAACTTCGCGCTGTATACCTCGGCCCAGCCGCTGGCGATCCGCACCGGTTCGCTGCGCGCTCCCACCAGCAACGCGATGGCGTTCGTGACGCAAAGCTTCATCGACGAGTTGGCGCACGCTGCCGGCAAGGATCCGGTGCAGTTCCGCCGCGATCTGTTGTCGCAGACTAAGCCTGCCCCGCCGCCCGCTCCGGGTGGTTTCGGCGGCGGCAACGCTTTCAACGCATCCCGTATGCGGGCGGTCCTCGACCTGGTCGCCGAGAAGTCGGGCTGGGGCAAGAAGACGCTGCCCAAGGGCACCGCGATGGGCGTCGGTTTCCACTTCAGCCATAGCGGGTATTTCGCCGAAGTTGCCGAAGTCACCGTGAGCGGCAACAAGAAGGTGAAGGTGAACAAGGTGTGGGTCGCCGCCGACATCGGCAGCACCATCATCAACCCCGGCCAGGCGATGAACATGGCGCAAGGCGCGATCATCGACGGTATGGGCGCGATGATGGAGCAGGAGATCACGGTCGATCGCGGCCGCGTGGTGCAAGGGAATTTCGATACGCATCCTCTGCTCCGGATTTCCGCGGCTCCGTCCGATATCGAAGTTCACTACGTCCTGTCGAACAATCCTCCGACCGGTATGGGCGAACCGTCCATGCCTCCGATTCTGCCGGCGATCGCGAATGCGATCTTCTCGGCGACGGGCGACCGCGTCCGCGCGCTGCCTTTCAAGAAGGCGGGTTATAGCTGGGCGTAGTCAATCGTCAGCGCTTTAAAATAGGGAGGGGGTGCGAAAGCACTCCCTCTTTTTTCTTTATGAGACGACGGCACATTCTCCCGATAGGCGCGCTGCTGCTGGCCGCGCTGGTTCCGGTGTCTGCCGAAACCGACACCGTGAGCGTAGCCTCGCCCGATGGCCAGCTCGTCTTGAGACTCTTTGTTGTGTCGCCCAAGGATGCCGTCCTTGTCCGGCTGGCTTATTCGGTTACGTTTCGAGGCAAGCTTCTGATGGACACGTCCCTGCTGGGAATCGCCCTTCAAAATCAGGAGCCGTTCCTGGGAGAAACGGTCGGCCTGGTGGATGCGAAAGAGGAGTCCGTCGATTTACCGGGGAACCGTTACCATTCGCTGATCGCCCAATACATTCAGAACGGTTCGCTGGGCCGGCGGACAACCATTGAAGCTCGCGCGTACGACGATGGCATCGCGTTCCGCTATTACATCCCTCGGACCAGCACGGTAGAGGACTTGCTGATCGAGGAGGAGCTGACCGATTTCCATTTCGCGCAGGATGGCGATGCTTATGCAGCCGTCCTCAACGGATATCAATCGGGCAAAGGCGAGTACAACCGGACAAAGCTCAACGCCATCCCGCGGAATTCGCTGCTGGCGCTGCCGTTTCTAGTCGAGCAGCCGAGCGTAGGATGGGTGGCCATCACCCAGGCCCAGCTCGAAGGCTACCCCGGTATGTACGTATTCCATCCCGAAGGCACTACGATGCGCACGACGCTTGCGCCGCGTATCGACGATGCGGGCCTTGCCATGCACGGCGTGACCCCGGCGCAGACCCCTTGGCGCGTCCTGATGGTCGCAAGCGAGCCACGCAAATTGCTCGAATCGAAGATCGTCCCGAATCTGAATCCGTCCTCCGCGATCGCGGATCCGTCCTGGATCAAGCCGCCGAAAGAATTCGTGGCTGTTGCCGATTCGGCAGACCTCGATGCACAATTCGCGAAACTTGAAAAGGCGGGAGTCGCCGGCGTGAGGGTCGATTTAAAGAATCGTGCCGATCAGCAGATGATCGACCTGTACCGGCGCGCCGCCAAGGCTGCCGCCGCACACCGTTTGATGATCGAGTTCGAGAATGCTCCGCCGTCGGACGGGATCGAGCGAACCTGGCCCAACGTGCTTCCGCGCGAAGACAAGTCGTTTCTGCGCCTGCTGGGCAGCTTCTAGACTATTCGTCGAGTGCTGCGAAGATTTCCGCGAGCGGTACGGTCAAGGTTGGGTTCTCTGTCTTAAGAATCCCATTGTTGACCTCGTGGATGCCGTCTTTGGTATGAACCCAGGCCCGCCGGGTAGCCGGATCGACCACCCAAACGTATTGAACTCCAAACTTCAGATAATCGTCAATACGCTGCTGAAATCGGCTTGTGCGGTCTTCGGGAGAAAGCACCTCGATGCAGACAAAGGGCGGAGTTCGAAAGATCTGTTCTTTTGCGCCCTCTCCCACGTAAACGCAGATATCCGGTATGCGAAAGCGTGTGGGCGAAACCTGTATTCGCTGCTCGGGATAGACAAAGACGCTCCATTCCTTCTTCCGCGCCCTGAAGTAGTACAGGAATTCGCCCTGAAGTGTGCTGTGATCACGTTCGCCCAAATTGCGTTCCTGGACCTCCCCGTCCACGTAATCGCAATCCGGGCTATACGCGGTGCGCAGATACTCGGCAACGGAAATCAGCGCGGTCGACTTCACGGTTCTATCTTACTCCTCGCCGCGGACGAGGTCCTCGAAGGTCTCGCGCGAGCGAACCACCCTCCAGGAGCCGTTCTCGATCATCACCTCAGCGGGGCGGGGACGGGCGTTGTAATTGGAGGCTTGCACGAAACCGTACGCTCCCGCGGTGCATACGGCCAGCAGGTCCCCGGGGAACACCTCAGGCATTTGCCGATCCTGCGCCAGGAAATCGGCGGATTCGCAGACAGGCCCCACTACATCTGCACGCAACCCGCATCCTCCGGCAGACGCCCGCAGCGGAAGGATCTCGTGATGCGCATCGTACAGAGCGGGGCGAATCAGGTCGTTCATCGCGGCATCCACCACCACGAAGTCCTTCTCGCCGCTCTTCTTGCGATAGAGCACGCGCGTCACCAGCACGCCGGCATTGCCGACGATGGACCTGCCGGGTTCCAGGAACAGGTGCAGGTCGCGCCCCGCGACTTTCTTTCGCAGGGCCGCGGTGAACTCGCCGATCGGTGGAGCGGGATCATCGGGTTTATAGGCGACCCCCAGGCCACCGCCCAGATCCACGTGATGGATCGGAAAACTTTTGGCTCGCAGCCGGGCGATCAGATCTAGCACCCGGTCTGCCGCTTCCATCATCGGATCGAAATCGAACTGCTGCGAACCGATGTGGCAGCTCACGCCTTCGAGCAGAAGGTTCGCATGCTGGCGGGCGCGCTCATACACCGCCTCGGCTTGGTGAAGATCGATTCCGAATTTGTGGCCCAGGCTGCCAGTCGATATATGGGCATGGGTGGCCGCGCTGACATCGGGATTCACCCGGAGAGCCACCCGTGCCTTGATTCCGCGGCGGTGCGCCAGAGCATCCACCAGCGCCAATTCCGGTTCCGACTCGCAGTTGAACGCGAAGATTCCCGCGGCCAATGCGGCGTCGATTTCCTCCGCGGTCTTGCCCACTCCGGAGAACACCACCTTGGCGGGATCGCCTCCGGCTTTGAGAACGCGCTGCAGCTCTCCTCCGGAAACGATGTCGAATCCCGAGCCCGCCCTTGCGAGCAGCCGCAGAATCGCCAGATTCCCGTTGGCTTTCATCGCGTAACAGATGGTGTGAGGAGTTCCCTGCAGTGCGTCCTCATACGCGCGATAGTTCGCCAGGATGGTCGCGGCGGAGTACACGTAGCACGGCGTTCCGGCCTTCGCCGCCACATCAGCCAGCGCAACGCCGTCGCAGCTCAGCGTGCGATCGACATACTCCACCGGGGTCACGGCAGCACCCGAAGCACGACCACGGTTTGATCGTCGAAGATCGGGACGGCTCCCCGGAACGTGTCGACGGCCGCGATGATGGCATCGGCAATCGCCTGTGGAGTTTCCGTACCGTGCTTCTTAAGAATGCGCATGATGCGCTCGCGCCCGTATTCTTCGCCTTTTTCGTTAGGCTGCTCATCCACGCCGTCGGAATAGAACGCGAGGACGTCGCCCGGTTCGGCGGCGAACTCCACTTCGTCATATTGGCGGTCGTCCAGCAGGCCGATCGGCACGCCCTCAATCTTGGTCTCGATCACGCGTCCTTGCCGGAGAACCAGCGGAGGCGCGGCGCCGGCGGTTGAAAGCAAAAACTTTCGCACTTGCGGCTGCCACAGCGCCACCAGCAGCGTCGCGTATTGCGCATCCACCTTGCGTTCGAGCAAAGTTTCGTTCAGCTTCTGGATCAGTTGCGCCGGATTGCGGCGCTGGGCCAGCGTGCGCAGCAGCCCCATGATCAGAGCGCCATACAAAGCAGCGGCCGCACCCTTCCCGCTTACATCCCCGAACGCGATGAGGGCGGATTCACCGGATTGCTCGAAGAATCCGTAAACATCGCCGGAGATTTCGCGGGCAGGTCGGGACCGGATGCCCGCGGCCAAACCGGTGATTTCCGGATCTTCGCGCGGCAGCAGGATGCGTTGCAGCTTGCGCGCGGCCTTAAGATCCTGATCCATGCGCTGCTCGCGCTGTGCGACTTCCTCGTAGAGACGCGCGTTCTCCACCGAACTCGCGATCTGCTGTGCCAGCAGTGAGAGCGTGCGCTGATGATCCTCGGTGAAGAACGCGATGCGCTCGCTTTCCACATCCAGCACGCCCACAACTCTGTCCTGTACTACCAGAGGAACTGCGAGTTCCGATCGAATCCCCGGATGCGAAGCGATGTATCGCGGGTCGGCGCCCGTGTCGAGCACACGGATCGGTTCGCGCGATTCTACCGCCGCTCCGGTAATTCCTTTTCCCAGCGGGATGCTGTCGATCTTCACTCTCTGGTCGTAGCGAACGCAGAAGCGGCTGCGGAGGACGCTTCGGTCGTTGTCCACCAGGAACATGCTGAAGGCGTCGTAGGAGATCAGCGCTCGCGTGGCGGAGGCGATCTTATTCAACAGCTCATCCAGGTCCAGGATGGCGCTGAACTCGCGGGACAGGTGCGCCAGGGTGCGCAGAGTCCGATTCTGCCGGTCCACCCGCCGGTACAGGCGCGCGTTTTCGATAGACGACGCCACGCGCGAGGCGATCAGGCTGAGCATGGAACGGTCCTGCTCGCCGTAGGCCTTTACACGGGTCGACTGGACGTCCAGCACGCCGACCAGCTTTCCCCGCGCCAGCATGGGGACAGCTAGCTCGCTCCGGACAGCGTCAAGCGCATTCAGGTAGCGCGGGTCTTGACTGACGTCTTCGACCAGCACAGATTCGCGGCGGGCGGCGGCCGTTCCGACGATTCCTTCACCGAGCGGAATCGACATGCTGCGCACAACTTCTTCGCGATGCCCGATGGCGTGGCGGATGGTGAGGGCGTGCGTGCGCTCGCTATACAGCAGGATCGCGAACACATCGTACGGTACGACGCCCTTGACGATAGATGCGATGGCGGAAAGCTGTTCCGCCAGGTCCAGCGTTTCGGAGGTGACGCGCGATACTTCGAGCAGGAAATCCAGCAGCTCGGCGCGTTCCTGGAAGCGAAGGGAAGACCGGCGCGGCGTTGTTACCAAAGTCACTGCTGCAGGGCCTCCATGATCTGAACTCCGGAACTGGTGCCGATCCGGTTCGCACCCGCAGCCCGCATGGCTTCCACGTCCTCCAAACTACGGATTCCCCCGGATGCTTTTACGCCGATGTCCGGGCCCACCGAGCGTCGCATCAGAGTCACGTCGTGAGCGGTAGCACCGTGAGTCGAGAACCCCGTCGACGTTTTGACGAAATCGGCGGAGCTTCGCTTGCTGAGTTCGCAAGCAGCGATCTTTTGCTGGTCATTGAGCAATGCGGTTTCAAGAATCACTTTGACGATCGCCCCGCGGGCGTGCGCTGCGGCGACCACGGCAGCGATATCGTCCCGGACTGCGTCGAGATTGCCCGCGCACAGCTCCCCGATATTCAGGACCATGTCGATTTCCTGGGCTCCGGCGCCGATCACTGCAACGGTCTCCGCCACCTTGATGGCAGTGGTGTTGGCTCCCAGAGGGAATCCTGCCACCGCGGCAACTCGCACCGCTGAGCCCGCCAGCTCTGATGCCGCCAGAGCAACCCAGTACGGATTCACGCAGACAGTGGCGAACTCATACCGGCGGGCTTCCCGGCACAGCTTTTGGATATCGGCCGCCGTTGCCTGCGGTTTGAGCAGGGTGTGGTCGATGAGAGTGGCGATATCGCGGGCCGACGGCATTCTTCATAATATCGTGCGGGCCCGCTATTATGAAAAGATCATGGAAACCGCCGCCGCCGCGCCTGCAGCGCCCGCAATCGATCTCGAAGCCCGCTACTTGTTTCAAAACTATGCCCGTTACCCGCTGGTGCTCGCACGCGGCAAGGGATGCTATGTCTACGATACGTCTGGCAAGCGCTATCTCGATCTGATCGCCGGCATCGGAGTGAATGCTCTGGGCCATGCCCACCCGCGCCTGACCAAAGTGATCCGTGAGCAGGCCGGCAAGATGCTGCATTCGTCGAACCTGTACTATCACGAGTACCAGGGGCCCCTAGCCGAACGGATCGCCAAGGCCACAGGCCTGGATCGCGTGTTCTTCTGCAATTCGGGAACAGAGGCGATTGAAGGCGCGCTCAAGATCATCCGGGCGCACGGCCACAAAATCAACCCTCAGAAATACGAAACCGTGGCCTTGCACGATTCCTTTCACGGGCGGACATTTGGCGCGCTCTCCATCACCGGTCAGGAGAAGTATCGCAGCGATTTCGAGCCGATGCTGCCCGGCGCGCGTTTTGTGCACCGCAACGATATAGGAGCTCTCGAGCAGGTGGTGGGCGAGAACACCGCGGGCATCGTTCTCGAGATCGTGCAGGGCGAAGGCGGGATCAATCCGCTGACCGACGAATATATCCGCGCGGCCCGGGATCTGGCGGATCGTCACAATGCGCTGCTGGTGTTCGACGAGATTCAGTGCGGCGTGGGCCGTCCCGGCGCCTACTTCTCGTATCAGCTGCTGGATCCGGCGGTGATGCCCGATATCACCACGGCGGCCAAGCCTCTGGCGTGCGGCATTCCCTTGGGTTTTGTAGCGGCCACCGACCGCGCCGCCAGCGCGATCGCCAAGGGCCAGCACGGGACCACTTTCGGCGGCGGACCTTTAGCCTGCCGTGTCGCTCTTGAATTCTTCGATATTCTGGACGAGCTGCTGCCCAATATCATTCACGTTGGCGGGTATTTCCGGATGCAGCTCATGGAGCTGGCCAAGAAGTTCTCTTTCATCCAGGAGGTTCGCGGCTACGGCCTGATGATCGGAGTGGAGATCGAGTTTGCGGGCAAGCAGATCGTACTGGACGCCATGGAGCAGGGCGTGCTGCTCAATTGCACGCACGACAAAGTTCTGCGCTTTCTGCCGCCTTATATCCTGACCGAACAGGACGTCGATCGCGCGGTGTCGGTGCTGAGGCGGGTGTTCAAGAAAGCCAAGCCGCCGGAGGATCCACCGTCACAATAAGTGATGATGGCCCGCGCTTTCGAGCAGCTTCACTAGATCGCCGACCTGCTGGGCTCGCCCGCGGTCGGCGATGAGCAGAGCATCGGGAGTGTCCACCACGATCAAATCCTTCACGCCGAGGAGGGCTACCAGTTTCTTCTCCGCGTCGACGTAGTTGCCGGTGCTGTTCTCGATCATCGCGTGCGTGCGCAGAGCGTTGCCGGCACGGTCTCGTGCATGTAATTCATACACTGCATTCCAGCTGCCGACGTCGTTCCAGGCGATATCGCCGGCCGGCAGGCCGACCACGTTGGCGGCGCGCTCGAGCACCGCGTAGTCGATCGAGATGTTCTCGCACTTGGGAAAGGTCTCTTCGAGACTCTTGGCAAATTTCCGCGAGCCGAATGGCGGAAGACTGGCCAGAAGGCTCGCAGTCCTGGGCAGATGCTGGCGCAAGGAGTCCAGTAGAACGGATGTCCGCCAGAAGAACATCCCGGCGTTCCAATAGAAGTGGCCGGCTTTGAGAAACCGGGCCGCGGTCGCTGCGTCGGGCTTCTCACGGAAGCGCTTAACGGGTAGCGCATCCGGCGTCCCAGGCTTCACGCCTTTCGGAAACTCGATATAGCCATAACCAGTTTCAGGCCATCGCGGCTGGATCCCCAATACAACGATCTTCCCGGCGCGAGCGGCTTTGAGAGCCGACTTGAGCAGGCGGGCATACTGGCGTTCCTTTCCGATGACATGGTCGGCCGGAAACACGCCCATGATCGACTCCGGATCGAGCCCATGGAGGATCTGCGCCGCGAGGCCGATGGCCGGCGCCGTGTTGCGCTGGGCAGGCTCGGCCAGAATCTGGCGCTTCGGGACCTCCGGAAGCTGGCGCACGATCTCGTCCCGCAGATGGCCGTTGGTGAGCACCCAGATTCGCTCGGGAGGCAGGATCGGCCGGAGCCGGTCGATGGTCTGCTGGATGAGAGAACGGTCGCCGAACAGCCGCAGCACCTGCTTGGCGCTGCTCTTACGGCTTTTGGGCCAGAACCGGGTCCCCCGGCCACCGGCCAGAATCAGACCATGGACGTGTTCCATTACGGAATGTCGACGCCGCGGACCAGTTTCAGTTCCCGATTCCACCGCGTCTTGACGAAGAAGTTCTTGGCGAGATCGATGAAATGGTTGGCGCTGTAGCCTACCAGATCCGCTGTGGGGGCATCGTAGGACCAGAAGATCAGGAGGGGCTTACCGATGATGTTCTCGCGCGGCACAAAACCCCAATAGCGGCTGTCGAGCGAATTATCGCGATTGTCGCCCATGGCGAAATAACTGTCGGGCGGGACAACCAGCTCGCCGTTTACGACGTGCTCCGCTAGCATCTGCTTGGCGCGGTCGTAAACCGGTCCATCCGGTTCGGTGGGGAAATTATCGCGATAGGGATCCGGGTAGGGACCAACGTGCTGGGCGTAGGGCTCATTGAGCAGCGGCTTGCCATTCAGGTACACCACCTTGTTCACCAGGCGGATGTGATCCCCGGGAACACCCATCACGCGCTTGACGTAGTTCTGCGAGATGTCGATCGGGTAGCGAAAGACGATAATGTCGCCGCGCTTGGGCTCAGTGTAGGGCAGGAAGAAGCGCGAGATCGATCCCGGCGGGGAGTAGGACAGTTTGTCCACCAGGAGGTGATCTCCAACCATCACTGTGGTGTCCATGGATGGCGTCGGCACGATGAAGGCCTGGACCAGCGTGGTGGTCCCGAACAGCAGGATCAGGATGTTCAGGCTCCACTCGTGTATAAAGTCCCGCGTAGATTCGGCGAATCGGCTCATGTGGCTCTTCTGAATGTAACCCTATTTGATGGGGTAGCCGTGGATCAGCATGAAGCTTCTGCGCCAGCGGGTTTTGGTGAAGAAATTCTGCGCCAGGTCGACGATATGATCCACGCTGATGGAGGACGTGTTGAGCTGGTCCGTGGGCGCGTCGTAGGACCAGTAAATCACCAGCGGCTTGCCGATGATGTTCTCGCGCGGCACGAATCCCCAGTAGCGGCTATCGAGCGAGGAATCGCGATTGTCGCCCATCGCAAAGTAGGTGCCGGGAGGAACCACTACTTCGCCGTTCACCACGTGATTCAGAAGCATGTCTGAAGCACGGCGGTCTACGGACACATTCGGCTCGCCGGGGAAATTATCGCGGTAGGAATCGATGTAATCCGACTTGTGATACGTGTAAGGCTCGTCCAGACGAACGCCGTTCAGGTACACCTGTTTGTTGATCAGGCGGATGCGGTCGCCCGGCACGCCGATGCAGCGTTTGACGAAGGTCTGGCTGATGTCGACCGGATATCGGAAAACAATAATATCGCCGCGCGCCACATCTGTATAAGGCAGGATGTATTTGCTGACCGGGCCGGGCGGCGCGAACGCCAGTTTGTCCACCAGCAGGTGATCGCCGATCAGGAGCGTGTCTTCCATGGATCCCGTGGGGATCACGTACGCCTGGACCAGCGTCGTGGTCAGGAATAGGAGCAGCAGGATGGTGATGGTCCACTCCGCGATGGTGCTGCGCGGGCGCTCCCGATGGGGGTCCTCCGGAGTAAGGTCCGGAGCAACGTCCGGAGAAGCGACCGGAGCAACCACTGGAGCGGCGGCCTCGATGGTCCCGTCAGGCGTGGCCGACCCGTTCAGAGAAGGCTCGGCTACCGGGACGACTTGCGGAGGGATCTCGGAGACAGTTCCCGAACTTGAGGGCAGGGAAGGATCCGTAGGATCTTGAGGGTTCACTACCTCTATCTTAGCGGATCGAAAATCTCAGCGACAAAACGAACCCAGGAAACCGCTGAAACCAAAGGATTGAACGTCTTCACGAATATTTCACACCCTTCTTACAGTCGTTTGCCGAACTGCTCCATCCAAAGATCCATCAGGTAACGCTGATGCTATGCCGGTCTGATTCGGTGGGTTAGAACAGGCCTTCAACTAAGAGAGATGAAAGGATAAATTCGTAATGAGGAAAGTTTGTTTCTTGTCACTGACGCTGTGTGCCGCGGCATTCGCCCAGACTGATACGGTGGTGCGCTGGCGGGGGATGGAAGGGGTGATTACCGCTCCCGGTGTCGATAATCCGGTTGGTCAGATTCACAGCGGACCCGGTCCGTGGACAGCGCGAGACGGCAACGCGCGAGTCAATCTCGATACGGGCGAGGGCTCGTTCGAGGTCGAAGGTCTGGTATTGAACGGCGGAGCGGGAAGCGGCACGATCGGCGCGGTTACCTCCGTGGTCGGCACACTGGTGTGCAACCCGGGCGGCACGGGAGGGTCGCCGGAGGCGGCGATCGACACGCCGGCCGCCAATCTTAGCGCTTCGGGCGATGCCGAGCTTTCGTTCAAGATCAACGTGCCGGCGGCTTGTAACAAGCCGTTATTTCTGATTCGGGCGCCGAACGGACGCTGGATCGCGACGGGGACGAAACCCGCAACCGGGTCAAAATTCCACTATTAGTTGTCTCGGGTTGAATCGGGGGGCGAGGCGATGGCAGCCTCGCTCCCAAGGTATCAGTTGTCGGTCGGCGTTTGTTCGATATGATCGATCACCAGAACGGATACCGGGCGTTTCTGCTCGACCAACTTCAGCCCCAGTTGCTTTTCGACTGCTTCGAAAACCGACACGCCCCCGATGGGGTCGGCCGCGGTACTGGCCCCGCCCTCGGCAGACGCGCGGGATATGTTCGCGAGCATGGCGGGCGCGATGGGAGAGAACGTCAGCGTGAAGTCGTAGCCGCCTTCGAGCCCCGTCGCATCGATCACAGGCGCGTGAATATAAGTACCGGCGAGAAATTGGAGCTTCTCGGCCAATTGCGCCATGCTCACGTTTTGGAACTTGATGGTTCTGGACGGTGGGCCAGCGCCGTTGCCGCCGGTTACTATAATCGGCCCATTATTCGAATCGGTCCATTTTGTGCGCGCGGCGGGATCCGCCTTTTTGAGCTTGGGTTTGGAAGCAGTCAGCGTATAGGCCGCCATGGGGCGCTCCTCGAAGTGCGCGGCGAGCTTGAAGCGGTCCTTTAGCAGGGCTTGCAGCATGACGCCAACAGCATCAGGATCCATTTGCTGGTTCGGAGACGTCGAAACTTCGGATGCCGGCATCTTGGCGACGATGGAATAGCGGTCTGTGTCCGCCCATTTCGGCAGCGCCACAATCGAATCGTTTTGTATGCCCCAGGCCTGCTGTATCAGAAGCCTCACCGGCAAGCCGGAAACCTCTACACGCCCGCCAGGCTGCATCCGCATTCCCATGAGGACCGGGGCGCCCGTGCTGATCGGATCGACCGGTTTGAGGGTGGCTACTTCAAATTCTTCCGGCCGGGCCGGAATCTTTTTCGCCACATCCGGTTCGTTTGGAGACGGGCGGCTGGCTCTTGCCACGACGATCACCGGGAGCGAGATCGTTTCCTGATCCAACTTGAGGCCCAGTTGTTTATCGATAGCATCCTGCAGCGTGATGTTATCGCCGCCCGGGCCAAATAGCGGAAGCGTGTATTTGAGAGTGAAGTCCCATTTACCTTCGATTCCGGTTTTGTCCTCGACTGGATTCGTCCCGATGAACTGTTGAGCGAAAGGCATGCTCCTGATCCCTTCGGCGAACGCTGCCATGGTCATGTTGCGGCAGGTATAAGTGACGGTCGGGATCGGCGGGGCGGCCCCAGGCGAGTCGGTTGGGCGAGGCTGATCCAAAGCAGTTCGACACCCGGTATCGCCGGACCCGTCGGCTTCCTTCAACTTCTGTTTTCCCTTAGGAGCCGCCAGCACGTAAGACGGCAGGGGTCTCACATCCTTGCGAACGGTGAGGCTGAAACGCTCCGTCAGGAGAGCCTGAAGCATGAGCTTGGCGTCCGCGGCTGACGTTTTCGGCGGAATGGTGGCGCTGATATCGAATCGGTCGTACTCCAGCCAGCTGGGCCCATCGAGCACCTTGTCGGCGGTAATATCGTACGCCTTGACAATCAGGTCGACCAAGGTCGCGTTGCGCAAATCATAGCGAGCGCTGGTCATAAATGGACCACGCGCTACCTGTGCGGCGGTCACGCGGCTGGGGTGCACGTCGGCGACTTCAAAGCGGGGCGCGGGAGCTTGTGCCGCGGCTGTGAACAGCGTGAGGGTTGATATTGCCGAGCAAAGAAAAACTCGCACTGTTTTCCAGCCTCCGTACCGTGAATATCCAGAAATCCTAGTCGATATCGAGTATATGCCCGGCGTCCCAGGCGTGCAAGGTTGGGTGTCGTTATAGCTATAAGGACACTACCTGGCAATCGCTAAATCTGTACCCCTGCTATGATGGATCTCTAGGAAGTTCACGAATATGGGTACCGTTGGTGTACAAGAGATGACCGGCATCCTCGTCCTGGCTCTAGGTCTGTTGGGACCAAAGCTTCCAGATATCCGCAAAGCGATCGCCAAATTTCGTCGCGACCGCTACCTGCCCCGCTAGACCTTCGTGGGCGCGAGGTTATCACGCTTCCATCATCGTGGTCGGGACTGATGCGGCTTTTACTGCGATGTTCGCTCAGGACACACGCTGAGCGCACGAACTGGGATTCACAAGACCCCGGACGGTAAAATATCCTTCATGTTCCATTTCATTCTCTTTGGTGCGACCGCGGTGGGGACGCTGATGGCCCCGCCCGCCAAGTAGCGCCGGAAACGAATCATGCCAAATCTTGAAGTGAAGTGTTCGAAAGATCTCGAAAAGTATTTTCTTGAGAATGACGGGGAGCTTCTCAGAAAACTGCATGCGCTCCTGCAGGGTCATCAGTCGCTGGACCCTGTTACGGAAGAGCCGAAGAATACGATGCTGCGGAATCGTGTGGCGACAACACTCGCTCCCTGGGCCTTCTGCATCGTGGGCGATGAAGCGGGTCCCAGCAAGCGTGTATCTGTCAATTTCGCGTTAGGCGATAAGCCGGATCGCAAGGGTCCGCTGGGCGATCGGCTGCGCAAGGATCTGGGCCTCGACCTTGAGGACATCATCGTGAGCCATCTTTCCGAGAAGTATCAGATGGAAGAGGGCAGGGAATATACGATGGTCTCGGAGACTCGCGAGGTCAACCGGCATCACTATAACGATAAGCCTCGTAAGCGGGTGCCGCCTCGTGCGAAGAATATCGAGCCGAACCCGGCTCCGGACAAGCCCGTGTTCGAAATGCCGCCGGGAGCGATCAACACGCACTGCCACGTGAACAGCAATGGGATGACTCCGTTTCCCTGGTCGGACGACCGGAAATACGATCCGGCGTTCGCGCCCTGGAGGAAGCTCGAGGAGCTGGATAATTTCCTGGGTTTCTCCGGTGAAGTTGTAGTAGCTGCCACCTGCCATGGCACGGACAACAGTTTCATGCTCAATGCTCTGAAGAAAGCGAAGGGCAGGGCGCTGGGGGTGGCGTTCGTCGATAAGGCGATATCGGACGCGGAACTCGTAGAGCTCGATACGGCGGGAGTGCGCGGCGTGCGCTACAGCTATGTGAAGCGTCTCACGAACCCTCCGCCGCCTGAGGAGATGGTCCGAATGGCGCTCCGGTTGAAGCGGCTGAAAGACGCGGGTCAGTTGAAGAACGACTGGCACATCGATCTGTATTGCGAGGCGGCCGATCTCAAGGATCTGGAGCCGCATATCAAATCGATTCCGATTCCGGTGGTGTTCGATCACATGGCAGTGCCGGTGATCGGCAACGGCGTGGGCGATCCCGAGTTCCAGCGTTATCTGCAGCTCTTTCGCGACAAGAAAGATTGCTACGCCAAGGTGACGTGCCCGGAGCGCCTGACGGGATCGAACAAACCGGAGGAGTGGAGCAAAGTTCTTCCCTTTGCGCGCGCGCTGGAGGAAGAGTTTCCCGATCGGGTGATTACGGGTACGGATTGGCCGCATCCCAACATGAAAGATGGGCAGATGCCGAACGATGGGGAATTGGTGAATCGATGGATCTGGGAGGTCGCGGGGAAGAGCGCAGATGGCGTGAAGCGGCTGCTGGTGGATAATCCCCGGAGCCTGTTTAATTTTGTCAAGAAGGGGTAGCGAGTCGCTTGCTCGCGGCAGAGAGTCTAGAATGGAGACTGGAGTTGCCCAAGGGAACGATGAAGTCCATCCTCAAAGCCGCTAATCTGGAGTCTACAGAATGAGCCGAAAATACGCTGTCATTTTCGAGCAGGCAACAACGAACTGGGCCGCATATGTCCCCGATCTTCCAGGTTGCGTGAGCACCGGGAGGACGTTGGAGGAAACAGAACTCAACGTTCGGGAAGCGATCTCGGGACACCTTCAGACGCTGCGTGAGTTTGGTGAACCGGTCCCTGAGCCTACCAGCGTCGCCAAGGAGATTGAGGTTACGCCTGCCGCGTAACTTCGTGTTCCGACGACGAGTTATCTCTTCCTAGTGACTCTTAGGATTGCCTGAACCGTACCGGGGCAATGACTGTATCGATCCAATGTTTCCCGTCCGGAGGCTACTCCGGCGGCTCTTCCGGCAGGTCGTCGATACGATTCTCGAAGCGAGTGTATTGGCCCAGGAACCGCAAAGGCACTGTACCGATGGGACCGTTGCGCTGCTTGGCGATGATCAGGTCGGCCAGTCCTTTCACGCTGAGGTCGTCCCGCTTGTAGATCTCCTCGCGATGGATGAAGCCGACTAGATCCGCATCCTGTTCGATGGATCCGGAGTCTCGCAGATCGCTCAGAATCGGCCTGTGATCGCCGACCCGTTGCTCGGATGCGCGGCTTAACTGCGACAAGACCAAGAAGGGAACTTCCAGATCCTTGGCCATCAGCTTCAGGCCGCGCGAAATGGCCGATACTTCCTGGTTGCGATTCTCGATGCGGCCCATGCTGTTCATAAGCTGGAGGTAATCGATGATCACCAGGCTCAGGCCATGGGTATTCTTCATCCGCCGCAGCTTGGAGTGCACGTCCATCAGGTTGACGCCGGCCGAGTCGTCCAGGAACAGGGGCGATTCCGTAATCTGCGCCAAGGTGAAATGAAGCTTGCGGCGTTCTTCTTCGTTGAGATACCCCGCGCGGAACTTGTGCTGGTCCACGCGCGCGCCGGCGCATAGCAAACGGGTCAGCAGGCTGGCCGACGACATTTCGAGCGAAAACACCGCCACGGGCTTCTGCATCTGGGGATGTGTCGCGACGTGCTGGGCGATGTTCAGCGCCAATGCCGTCTTGCCCATCGACGGGCGAGCCGCCAGAATGATCAGCTCACCGGCGTGCAGCCCGCCGGTCATCTCATCGAACTTGGCGAATCCTGTACTGAGACCTCGCACGCGCTGGCTGGGATCGAGAAAGGCGTTCGCGCCGCCCGGGAAGCGCTCCACGATGCTGGCGGGCGACGATAGCTGCTCGTTGGCATTGGCTTCGCCCAGCTTGAGCAGGCCTTCTTCGGCCGAAGCCAGGATCTTGTCCGGCTCCTCTTCGCCCATCAGGCAGCGGTCGATGATCTTCTGCGAGCTGAAGATCAGTTTGCGCAGCACGGCCTTGTCGCGGACGATCCGGACGTAGCTATCGAGGTTTGAAATCGCGGGCAGGCCGTCGTCGAGCGAGACGAGATAAGCCAGTCCGTCCACGGATTCCAGCTGGCCCTGCTTCATCAGCTCTTCGGCCAGGGTGACGCGATCGATGCGTCCGCCGCGGTCGTAGAGATCCCGCATGCGGCCGAAGATGCGGCGGTGTTTCTCCAGGCTGAAGTCGTCAGGCGCGAGGGATCCTGCTACCTGGAGGTAGACGGCATCGTTGAGCAGGATGGATCCGAGGACCAGGCGCTCCGTGTCTACGCTCGCGGGCAGACCCTTCTCAAAAGTGAGATCCGCAACAGGCATTCTTTAACGGTGTCTCTTACCTTAACCGGTTCGTCACACTCCGCTGAAAGTTTTTTTGGACGTTCAGCTTCTCGCACTTACGACGTGGATAAACCTGTGGAAGAAAGCCGCCTCGGGGGTGGACGCCATCTTACTGACAAGAAAGCCGCGGCGGAGCGATTTCCACACGCTCTCCGCAAACCATTTTACCGTAAATTTGTTTGGGGAGCCGAAGCTCCCCTAAAATGGAGTTACTTCTTGGCGGGCGTGTCTACGATGGTCATGCTCGTAATGCGGTCCAACCGGGGAAAGTTCTTGTCGAGATAGGCTTTGCCTTGGGAAGTAATGGCTCCCTGATCAGGCCGTTCGCCATAGCCGGAATAAATCTGGTCGACGACCTCCATGCCTTTCGTTACTTCGCCGAAGGGAGCGAAGCGATCGGCATTGAGCCGCGAATTGTCGCCGTAGTTGATGAAGAGCTGGGTGGACCGGCTGTTGCGCGCCGCGGTTTGGGCGAACGTCACCATGCCGCGGGTGTTCGATTCCTTCACCGGATCGTCCTGAATGTTGGCGTTGGCGTAGAGGCGGGACACTTCGGGGCGGGCGCTGATTCCGAACTGCGCCATGAAGCCGGGAATCACGCGAAAGAAGGCCGCATCGTTGTAGAAGCCGGCCCGAACCAGGTTGTAGAAGTGATCCGCGCCGTTGGGCGCCCAGGAGCGGGTTACTTTGATCGTGAACGGACCCTTGGTGGTCTCCACCAACACGTTGAAGGTAGCCGGGGCCGTGGCCTTCATGGTGGAAGGATCCATCAGGTTGGGTTGTCCGGCGGACTTGGTCTGCGCCACCGCAGCGGCGCACAACGAGAGAAGAACAAAGGTGAGTTTCATAAGCCTAAACGATTCTATCGCGAAGTGAGCGCTGGCGGGCAATCCGGCTCAAATCCCGAATCGGCCCGTCACGGTTTTGACCCATTCCATGAAAGCGATCTTTTCGCCCTGCCGGGTATGCCACCAGCCGTCGGGCGTGAAGTTAGCGTCGGGCGCAGAGACCACGATGAATTCCAAATCGGGAGCCGCGCTTCGGAAAATGGCTCCTGCGCGGCGGGTATGGTAGTCGCTGGTCACCAGCAGCACCTTGTGCGCACCAAGCTGCCGAAGGCGGGCGGTCGCTGCAGCCGCCTCTTCTTTCGTGGATCGAGCGTCATTCTCGAAATGCAGGAAGTAAGATTCGGGGTAGCCGGCCTGAACAGCGAAGGGAATCGCAAGGTCGCACTCGTAACGGCCGTACACTCCCGAGGGCCCGCTGACCAACACTTTGGGGATATACCCGCTGCGGGCGAGTTGCGCGGCGGTCAGGATCCGGTGTCCCTCGCCATCTCCTGCCAGGACCAGCGCAATGTCCGCTTTTTGGGCCGATTCGGCTTGCACCAGGTAGGAGCCCATGGCTGTCAACACTGCGGTGCGGAAGACGACCCCGAGCAGAATTACGATCAGCAGGACTAGTGCTAGATTGCGGAATGCGCGCTTCACCGGGGAAGAGTCTATCGATCGCCGGACCCGCGATGGTCACGCTGATCCCGTTGATCCAAGCGGCCCACGGATTTCAGGCGCTGGAACATTCTTTCGATTTCTTCTTCTTCCTCGGGGCGAAGCAGCGGATGCGGAGGGTTTCGGCGCTCGGGTTCCCGCGCCGTTTTAGGATCCGTGGCTTTGCCGGATGCGATTTTTTCCAGCTGTTTCTGCAGGTCCTCGCCTTTGGTAAGCTCAGGCGTTTTATCCAGCTCGCCCCATGCCTGCCGATACGGAATTCCATCGAGCAGCGCCTGGCGCGAGTAACGGCGCAGGTGGCGCAGCAGGCTGGTGGAGGAGTCCAGGTCGCCCGCATACACGAGAAACACTCGGCGATCGTTCGACAGCGTAAGAGCCACGGCCAGGGGGGCGATCCACCCGGTCTGATCCAGCCTGCGGATATCCCGCCACGGAATGATGCGCCGGCCCAACTGGAGGTGCGTCTCGTAAATTTCAATCTGCGGTTGCGACAGCAGCGCGATCAACGCGGCGGCCGTGACACCAAAGAGCCCCGCCGCGATCCAGGTGGAAGGCCAGCGCAGCCCGGTCCACGCGCATAAGACGGTTCCGGCGATCGCCAGAAGCGCAAAGAGAATATAGCGGCGCGAAGGTCGGTAACGGGCAACCGGGCGATTCACTCTTCCAGGCTACCACCTTGGCCCGCAACATAGCGGCTGCAGTTTGTTTCCGAAACGGACTTATTGCGTGGTCGGGAAGGTCTTTGAAATGTGGTCGTGCCAGGTGAGATTTTCTTCGTCGACCAGGGCCCAAACCAAGCCGAGGCCGGCGGAAAGCAGGCTCAGCACGCTAGCCACTTGTCGAATCCCGCGCTGCTCGCGGTCCGGACGACGGCCGTCGAAATCCACCAGGCGGAGACCGGCGAAGCGCATCCCCGGCGTATCGCCATTGGCCAGGCACCATAGCGCCCGGTAGAACAGCGCGATCACAGCAGTCACGCCCAGCAGGAACGATAACGCCTTGCGGTCCAGTGCGACTTGTCCGCCGGACAGGAAGAAAATTGCCAGGAACACCCCGACCGCCACAAGAATCAGGCTGGCGTCGATGGCGGTAGCCACCAGGCGGTGGGTAGGCGCAGCTACGGGCGCGTCGCAATCGATGGCCTCGCCGGGCTGGACCCGCACCTCGGGTGGCGAAGCCTCATGGAATCCGAGCATCTGCTGGTAATCGGAACGGCGATGCTGGACCCGCGCCGAAGGAGTCCGGGGGGAGGGCCGGCGTGGCGGCGCATCCCGATTGTAGGGATGAAGCGGGGTCAGCGTCGGAATGGGAATCACTTTTCCGGCTGAGCCATCACGGGACCCGTCCCGAAACAGCGACGGCTGGTAGCTTGGGGTCTCAGGCTGATGCCCTGTCGGAGGGTGAGCATCCGGACTGCCTCCAGGAAGGGGCTCTAACGCCGTGGCCGGAAGTGCGCTGGTGCGGATCGGATACGGCGCGCCCGCCGCCACCTTGAGCCGCCGCCCGCAATGAACACACCGCTCCTCCGCTTGCTCATTCAGGGCGCGACAGTGAGGGCATTGCATACTTCGGACGACTTCCTTGGAGGTTGCCTGGACGCTTGGCGACCTTTTACATCTTGACTGTTCCGGCAGCGCTCTGCTACGGTGGCGCTTGAGCGCTTTTCTCTTTCGTAACATAATCTGGCGAATTTGTCACGGACTTTATACGCTGCTATTCGTTGGATGCGCTATCTCGAGCGTTACTTTAAGGGCGCAAGAGTACCGGCCGACACTGCCTCCGCCCTCTGCACCGGTCCAGCCGGGTCCCAACCCCAACGCCGCTATCCGCCCAGCCCGGCCGACCGCTCCCGGTCCCGGTGAAATTGCCGTCACCCAGGCGGATCAACAGGAATCCGACGGCAAGCTGCTGCACCTTCGCGGAAACGCCCGTGTAGAGACCGCGGATGACCTGCTCACGGCCGACGAAATCGACTACAACCAAATGACCCACGAGGCGGAAGCGCGCGGGCACGTCCACCTGGAAAGCTTCTCGCACGGCCAGAAGATGGACTGCGACCGCGCGACGTACAACACCGAGACCCGCTCCGGGATGTTTTACAACGTGAGAGGGACGTCCCCTGCTCGTGTCGAGTCGCGTCCCGGGCTGCTCACCACCCAGAATCCGTTTTACTTCAGCGGTGAATGGGCCGAGAAGAACGGGGATCGCTACACGCTGCACAACGGGTTTCTGACGGATTGCCTGATCCCGGCCCCCTGGTGGAGGCTCAAGGGACCGACCTTCGACGTGATTCCGGAGGATCGGGCCATTTCCAAAGGCTCATGGTTCTACGTGAAAGAAGTCCCTATCTTTTACACCCCTTACTTCTACAAATCGTTGAAGAAGCAGCCGCGGCGGAGCGGGTTCCTGACGCCCAATATCGGAAACAGTTCCCTGCGCGGGAAGACCGTGGGGGTGGGCTACTTCTGGGCGATCAACCGGAGCTACGATCTTACCTACCATGGCTTGTTCTATTCCCAGACGGGCTTCGGCCATCAGGCCGAGTTTCGGGGTGTCGTAAACGATCAAACCAGCTTTGATGCCTCCGTGTACGGCATCGCCAGCAGCGACGCGAATCCGAATGCTCCCAGCGGGATGGTGCTCTCCATCGCGGGGAAGTCCGACCTGGGCAAGGGCTGGCAGGCGCGCGGCGACCTTCGGTATCTATCGTCCTTCGTATTCCGGCAGCAGTTTACACAGTCCTTCGATGAGGCCGTATCTTCCGAGACGCACTCGGTGGGATACATCACGCGGCACTGGTCCGATTTCGGGGTCGCCTTCGTGGCGCAGCGCAACGTGAATTTTCAAAGCACGACCCCCAATGACGAGATCATCCTGCGTAAGCTTCCGGAGGCCAATTTCACCACCCGGGAGCGCGCCATCGGGACGCTGCCGGTCTGGGTTTCGCTCGACAGCAGCTACGGTTTGCAGGGACGCACGCAGCCCGAATTTCAGACCCGCCGCTTCGTGCAGCGCCTGAGCTTTGAGCCGCGCGTCATGACCGCGGTTCACTGGAGCGGATTCGACCTGGCGCCGAGCTTTGGCATTCACGAAATCGTCTACGACTCGAGCATCGGCAACAGCCTGGTGACCGGCGACAACATCGTGCACTTCGCCCGGGATGTAGAACTCGACGTTTCGGCGCCGCCTCTCTCGCGTATCTTCGAGGCCCCGAAATGGATGGGGCGCGGCAAAGGCACCCGCGTCAAACACGTAATCGAGCCTCGCGCCACGTATCGATACGTTACCGGCATTGAAGATTTCAACCAGGTAGTCCGCTTCGATGATATAGACATCATTTCCAACACCCACGAAGTCGAGTTTTCGCTGACCAACCGGTTGCTGGCGAAAGACAGTAACGGCACCGTATCGGAGATCCTGAGCTGGCAGCTTTGGTACAAGCGCTATCTGGATCCGACGTTCGGCGGCGCGGTGGTTCCGGGCCAGCCCAACGTGCTGATGAGCACGGTGGATCTGACCGGGCTCCCGTTTGTGACCGGGCCGCGGCATCAGTCGCCCATCGTGAGTGTCCTGCGGTACCAGTCGAATGTGAATCTGGAATGGCGCATGGACTACGATCCGGTCAATCGCGGCATCATCGACAGCGGCATCAATATGGACCGCCGCATTAAGCAGCTCTTCCTTTCCGTGGGCGATTACCTGCTTCAGAGCAACCCCGTGTTGAGGCTTCCCGGGTCTAACCAGTTGCGCGGGCAGATCACCTACGGAGGAGATAACCGCCGCGGCTGGAATTACGGATTCAGCGCGTTCTACGATTACCGCAAGGGCATCATGCAGTTTGCCCAGAGCCAGATTACCTACAACACCGATTGCTGCGGGGTCAGCGTGCAATACCGGCGTTTCTCCTTCGGAACCCGCAACGAGAACCAGTTCCGGGTGGCGTTCGCGGTGTCGAACATCGGTAGCGTGGGAACGCTGCGGAAGCAGGATCGGATCTTCTGATGAGGAGGCGGGCGCCGCTGGACTCTACACTCGCGAGATCTTCAGCGCCGTGTACTCCTGTTCCAGGCTGGCGACAAGCCGTTGGAAACCTGGATGGGGACGCAGGTTTTCCAAGTGCGGATCTATCTTGAAAAAAGGCCAGCAGGGATTGCCTGTGTCGACGCTACGCTGCAGCCACGCCATGGCCCTTTCCGTTTCGCCTAATACGGCGTAAACACAGGCGACTTGGTAGTAGGTATGATGCGCATGACCGACGGTGATCGGCAAATCGAGCGCCTTCCTCACACACTCGAGGGCCGCGCCGGTTTCTTTGCGCCGAGCGTGCAGCATCCCTTGCAGGCTAAGGAGCTGGGGATCATCGGGGTATAGTTTCAAACCCGCGGCCAACCGTTGCCCGGCCAAATTCAGATCTCCCATCATCAAGGGAGGTTGTGGGACAAAATGGGGAGCGCTCCAGTTGCCGGGCGCTTCCCTCAGCCAGGCCTGCGCCGCCTCCTCGGCGCGCGCGAAGTCGCCGCTATAGAGATAGAGCATCTCGAGATTGTAGGTGCGGTTCTTTGGATTCGACCGCATGGCATGCTCGTGGGCCATACGGGCTTCGTCAAACCTTCCGATATGCAAACAGATTGAGGCCATCCGGTTATGGGCCCGGTCAAAATTAGGCCGCGCGGCTAAGACTTGTTCCAGCGCCGCGATCGCGGCAGCGTGCTGGAAATTCTTCGCGGGGCTCCATAGGATCGCGGACCGGGCCCAGTGTCCCTCCGGCAATCCCGGATCCAGCGCCAAGGCCCGGCTGCAGTGGTGTTCCGCCTTTTCGAGCCACTCCCGCTGGGTGTCGAAGTTGAAGTGGATTTGCATCGAGACCTGAGACAGCCAGGCATGCGCCAGCGCGAATTCGGGATCGCGTTCAACCGCTTTCGATAGGTGCTGAACGGCGCTTCGAAGCGTTTCTTCGCGGTCGATGTAACTTTCGCGAAGACCCGCCATGAATTCGTCGAATGCTTCCGGATCGCTGCTGTACCGGTCGCGAGCCTTCCGAGGAGACTGTGGAAAACGGGTTTGCAACGATTCCACCACTCGCCGCCCGATTTCGTCCTGGACTTCGAATACGCTATCCCGGACGAAGTCGTGTTTCTCCGAGTAGGTGATCTTCTGCGTCATGCTGTCGAACAACTGCATCGAGACGCGCCAGTGGGTTCCATGTTTCTGGACATTCCCCTGTAAAACCTGGCGGACGCCCAGATCGCGGCAAGTGCGAGCCGGATCGGTTCCGGGAACGAAGTTCAGGACCGCCGATGTCGGAAGCACGGCGAAATCCTCAAGACTCCCGAGCATGGTAATCAACGCATCGGCAAACCCCAGCGACAAGGCCTGGCGGTCTGCGATTTCACTTAAGAAAACAAACGGCAGTACCGCAATCGACGTCAAAGGCCTGGTGTCCTGGCCACTAGCGCCGGACGATCCCGGTTTAGGCGAGCTGTCAAGGAGCGCTTCCACAACAGCCTGGGCTGATGGATATCGCTCGGCCGGGCTCTTGCGGAGAAGCTTCCGCACGATCTCCGCTACTTCTCGAGAGTCGGTGTGAATCTCAGGCGGTTCATCGTGGAGAATCGCGTGCATCGTATCCACGGGCGAGCTCCGGATCCAAGGATGTTTGCGGGTCAGTAATTCGTGGAGGATGATTCCGAACGCAAACAGGTCGCTACGCTGGTCCACTTCCTGTCCCTGGATCTGCTCGGGCGACATGTAGGCGATGGTCCCCAGGATCTGACCGGGTAGGCTTATACCCAGCGAGGCAGTGGTCTCCGCCTGGAGCCCGCGGGAGGCCGGTATTCGCTTCGCCAGCCCGAAATCCAAAACCTTCACGTAGCCATCGAAACGGACCATGATGTTCTGGGGCTTCAGATCGCGGTGTACAATGCCCGCGGTGTGCGCGGCGCGAAGCGCCTCCAGTACCTGCCTGGCGATCTCCAGACCACGGTCGGAAGAGGGCGCGCGCTTGAGCCAATCGCGCAGCGTTTCGCCTTCCACCAGTTCGGTGACCATGTAGCCCGAACCCGAAGGCATCGCGCCGACGTCATAGAGTGTGCAGATATGGGGGTGGTTCAGCGCCGATATGGAACGCGCCTCCTGCTCAAATCGCTTGCTGAACTGTTGGGTGGAGATTTTGATGGCGACAGCGCGGCCCAAGCGGGTGTCCAGCCCGCGGTAGACCTTTCCCATGCCGCCTTCACCCAGTGGGCCCAGAATCTCATAGGGTCCCAGCCTTACACCAGAAGTCAAGACCGTTGCGGGCGCTGCCGGGTCCTCGCCTTCACCCCACTCTGTTTGATCGGGCAGAAGGCCGGTGGAGCCGCCGGACGCCAGCAGGCTCTCCACCTCCCGCCGCAATTCGGCATCGCCGCGACAGGATTCGGCTAGGAAGGTATTTCGCTTATCAGGCTCCTGATCCAGGGCCAGATGGTAGAGTTGCTCGATTTGCCGCCAGCGTTCCGGATCCATGGATTGCCGTTAGGGTGATCTGCCTCACAATCTTACTGCACGGCGCCGGTTGATCGCTTAATCGCTCTTGGTTGTGGTGCTCGCGGGTTTCGATTCAGTTTTAGTATCGGACTTGGTTTCCGCTGGTTTGGATTCCGATGGCTTGGACTCCGCGGACTTCGCCTCGCCGCCATCTTTTTTCGGAATCGAAGCTCCGCCTTTAGCGTAGTCGGTAGCGTACCAGCCGCTGCCTTTGAGGCTGAACCCGGATAGAGATATCAGCCGTTCGACCGTTCCTCCGCAGGCCTCATGGACGGTGAGCGGGGCATCGGCGAACTTCTGGATGACTTCGAATTTTTCTCCACACTTCGAGCAGCGGTATTCGTAAAGCGGCATAAGATTGCGAAAACTTACTGGACGGGCGTGACCAGCTTCCGCAGCGACTCGTACCCATGCTTGAGGATTTCATCCACGGCAGGCTTGGCCGGCTGAATCTGAACAGGCTTGGTAGCGCCCGGGTTGGCCGGATCCTCTTCAGGTTCCACAATCGCCGTCGTATCGGCCTGCAGGACCGTGGGAGTCACGTGCGTGTCCTGGATCGCCTTGCCGCCGGGAGTGTAGTATTTCGCGACCGAGAGAATCACGGCGCTGCCGTCATCCATCGTGATCGCTTTGCGAATGGCGGCGTCTCCATACGTCGGCTCACCGACCAGTTCGGCGCGCTTGGAATCGAGCAGTGCGGCAGCGGCCACTTCCGCCGCGCTCGCTGTGCCGCGATTGACCAGGACCACCAAAGGAAGCTTGGTGACGGCCCGGCCGGTCGCATTGTGATCCTGGCGGGCGGACTTCTGGCCCTGAGAGTAGGTGATCAGGCCACGGTCCATGAATACATTCGCGAGGGCGATCCCTTCATCCACCGGCCCGATCGCGCAATAGCGCAGATCCAGCATCAGGCGCTTGGCGCCCTGTTTTTCCAAATCCGTAATCTTCTGGCCGATCTCCTTGGCGCGGCCGGCCTGAAGCGATGAAACCGTGATCAATCCCACCGGGTCGGGACCCTGATCGGTCACCAGCTTTGCGCTAACCGGCGGATAGACCAGCGGAGCGCGCACCAGCGTGATCTTCTGCGGATCCGCCTGGCGCGGCGTCAGTACGCTGATTTGGATCGAAGAGCCGGGCTCGCCTTGCAGGAGGATCTCGGCGAAGGCCAAAGGCATGTCGCGCGTGGCAATGTTGTTGATGGATTCGATGACGTCGTTGGTGGAGAGTCCAGCTTTCGCGGCGGCCGATCCAGGCAGAGCATCGACGATCGTGAGGTAGCCCACGCGCCGAGCCAGGGTCAGGCCGACGTCGCCCTTGGCGGTGCCTTTTTCCCTTTGATACTGCTTGTACTGATCGGCGTTGAGGTAGCTGGCAAACGGATCGAGCGACTCGAGCATCCCGGTAATAGCGCCCGCCGTGACGGCCTTCATATCGGGTTCTTCGACGTAGTCCGCCTTAATGTGGGAGAGAACGTCGGTGTAGACGCCGAGCTGCGTGTAGGGCTGATCGCCGGCGGGAGCTCCCCGGCCTCGCACTGCCCCGAACAACAGGAGGACAACCAAGCACGTAGAGGTTGCTACTACGGCGAATTTCAGGCGACCAGTCATAGGCGAAGGCCTCTCCATTACGAGGATAGCAGGTCGGAATTGGCCACATCAGATCCCAACGGTACTAGGACGACTGCCTGGCGGATCAGGCGGAAATGCGGCGTTTCAGAGCGAACAAGCCGGCCAAAGCGAGGCCGACCAGGCTCACGGCACCGGGCTCCGGCGTGGCGACCAGAAATCCTCGGATTTCGCCGCCAGGAAATGTCCCCGAGTGGATATTCAGGTACGTCTTTCCGGCTGCCATGCCTGCGAACAGCACGGCTTCAGCGCTGGCTGCCGTGCCACCGTTGTTGGTGACAAATGTGGGATTGTAGCTCGCGGCGAGGGTCATATCAAAGACGTGGTCATAACTTCCCGACGTCACTCCTCCTGGAAACCCAGTGAACGTCGGAGTTGTGGTCGCAACACCCGCCGTGGCCGTAAACGGCGCAGCAGTGCAGCAGTGTATATGGGCTGCGGTGTTGGTTGCGACTAGACCGCTGAAGGTTACTTGGACGCGCATGGTATTGGCGATATCGTCAATCGTCACCAGAGCGAATCCCAGACCGGGAGACGCGTTGGATGGGCTTTCGCTGGCGCCGTCCAGGTTAGCTGTATAGGAGATGACCGAGGCGGACATCGGAGCCACGGCGATGAGTATCGCTGAAAGCAGATGCTGAATTTTCATAGTTTCCTCCGGCCTTGCTTAGTACCAAGTAGATGCACGAAGTACCTAAACGTTTCTGAACGAACAAATCATAAAGCCAACCGCTTCATTCACTTAACCCCTTCAGGTCCGATTTCCGAATCCGCTGCTCCCGCCCCTCATCTATTCAGCTGGTTTGAATAGAAAGGAGAATAGGGCCGCTAACGGCCCTAAAACTTTATGACGTATGGATTTGTCGGTGCGCTCCTCATCGCGGCAGCGTTGGGCGGCGCTTTGCTGATCCTGCTGTCGTCCATTTATAGCGTCGGTCCCACGGAAGTTGGACTGGTTCGCAAACGCTTCGGAACAAAACTGCCCGGCGATAGCCCGGTGGCAACCAAAGGAGAAGCCGGATATCAGGCGGATATGCTGATGCCCGGTCTGCGCTTCAAGCTCTGCCTGATTTACGCGGTCACCAAACACCCCTGGGTTCAGGTGCCAGCCGGGCAGATCGGTGTGGTGATTTCGCAGGTCGGGGAAGCCTTGCCGATCGGCGCGAAATCGGCCGTTTATAAGCCGGAATTCGGGAACTTCGCCGATGTGCGGACGTTCATGGCAAAGGGCGGCCAGAAAGGCGTGCAGAGGCCCGTGCTTTCCCCGGGGACGCTGGCGCCCATTCATCCGGTGGCGTTCCTGGTGATCACTCGGGCCGAAGTATTTGGTGTGTCGATTTCCGCGGATTTGCGCGCCTTAGCGCGATCCAAGGGGCGGCTTACGCATGAAGCCTTCGGGCTGAGCGTGAATCAGCTGGAGGTGACCCGCATTTCGCCGCGGCCGACGGAAGGCGGCAAGGTGGTGGATATGGTTGGCATCGTCACCACGCTCGAAGGCCAGCCTCTGCCGGCGGGGGATATCGCCAGCCGGCTGGGCGGGTTCGACGACATCGCGGGGTTGGAAGCCGCTAGCAGCGGCGATTCAAGTGACGCCCGGCTGATCGAGACCATTCTGGGCAGCCAGAACAATCGTCACAACGCGTATCAGGATTTCCAGAAGTTCCTGGACCTGGGAGGCAGGATCGGACTGCAGCATGATCCGCTGCTGTACGGCGCATACAACCTGAATCCGTTCCTGGTGCGCGTGGAGGAGGTGCCCATGCTGGTGATCGAACAGGGACAGGTGGCTGTGGTGAAGGCGTACGTCGGTCTGCCGACGCAAGACACGTCGGGCGCGGAGTTCAAGTTCGGGAGCCTCGTGCGTCCCGGACACCGGGGGATCTGGCAGGACCCGCTGCGCACCGGTAAGTACCCGATCAATCCGCGCTGCTACCAGGCGGTGATCGTGCCGACGTTCATCATCACTCTGAACTGGGCGGACGCGGTATCGCAGGCTCACAACCTGGACGCTCAGCTCAGCCAGATCGAAGCCAAGAGCAGTGAAGGCTTCCAGTTCGCCATTGACCTGCAGGTCCAGATTCACATCCCGGATACACAGGCGCCCTACGTGATTTCGATGGTGGGCAGCGTGCCGAATCTGGTGAACGAAGTCCTGCAGGCGGCGGTGGGGAACCATTTCCGCAACAAGCTGCAAAGCATGCCGGCGGTTCGCTTCATCGGCAGCCGCGAAGAGGTCCAGCAAGGGGCATTTGAATACGTCAAGACCGAGCTGGCCAAATATCGTGTGGAGACGCGCGGTGTGTACATCCAGGCGGTGGTGCTGCCGCAGCAGCTGGTGCAGGTCCTGACGCAGCGCGAGATCGCGAATCAGGAGATCGCGACGTACCAGATGCAGAAGGCTGCGCAGGATCAGCGCATTGAGACCGAGAAAGCCAAAGGCACGGCCGATATGCAGGCTGACTTGGCGAAGTCGCAGGTGGGTGTTAACATCCAGAACAACCGGACGGCATCGAGGAAGATGGAAGCCGAAGGCGAGGCGACCTATATCGAGCAGACCGGGACGGCGCAAGGCGCTCAGGTACGGTCGGTTGGTCTTGCTCGAGCCGAAGCGTACGAGCGGCAGGTGAAGGCTTTGGGCGAAAGCGCCACGGCGTTTGTAAACGCGGTGGAGGCCCTGTCCAAGAGCAATGTACCGTTTGTGCCCAGCACGCTGGTGATGGGAGCGAACGGAGGCGGCGCTCTGGAAGGCCTGATGGCGCTGATGATGCGTCAGATGGGAGGAAATCTAACCCACTGATTCGACGCACCCAGGTACGAGACAGGCGGGGAAAG